>Ga0214542_1000254_pt1 | contig 88851 bp, 45 predicted proteins | sample CNSS1metaG_FD_160096 | JGI IMG/M metagenome (GOLD analysis project Ga0214542, IMG submission 160096) | Root nodule microbial communities from cowpea collected in UCLA plant growth center, Los Angeles, California, USA - CNSS1 | ecosystem: Host-associated > Plants > Roots > Nodule | place: USA... | reverse complement strand
AAATTGACCGTTACTTTTATAAACTTTTTATAAAATCAGATGCCTCTGTTGTTCTGATATATTTCACTTTATTTTTAATAAATATAATTTTAATATATATATATATATATATATATATATATATATTTACTTAATAACATTATAATATTATCACTACTAATAAAATATTACGTATATTTAATAAATATACACACAGGCGCGCCTGTGTTACGCTAGTACTTGTAAAAGGGAATTACGTTGTCAGTTGCTATTCCCCATGTTTTGTTAAACCTTATGATTTTACTCAAATGTGGCCCAATATTCATAATATTTCTATATTTATTCATAGCTCGGTGTATTCTTTTTTTCTCGAGGCCAAAATAATTAACTCAAAATGTGTTTTGGTTAGAGATATTCTTCTCCTGCAATTTTATGTGACCGCTTTGTTCACTGTTCAACTCTTTACGAATGTGTGATTTTCTTTGCAGGTAAATTCAAGCCTGTGATCAAGAAGGCAATGGTGGAGCTTGAAGGTATATTTATATTCATAAAAACATTCTTTTGGACTCGATAGTCCACAAACGTAGTTAGCAAGGAAAAATAAATGAAAGGGAGGATAAAATATTTTATTTCTTATGTTCAAATGTGGTTCGAAAGATTAACGCTTCAGTTGTTTGTTTTAACTCATCCCTATTACATACTGAAACATAGATTATGCAATATTGAATACTATACCAATTACAGATTTAAGCTTTTAATATAACTCCAGTTATCTTTGGATACTGAATAAAAATATTTATTGTTGGATCACTCAGGGGCACCCTTCAAAAAGTTTGCCTCCTTGCGGGATGAATGGGCCTTGAAGAATCGTTACGTCAGTCCAGGTATGCTATATGATTATTGATTATTGTTTCACCTATTTTTTCTGCTTGCTTCACTGAAGTCATGTGTTGAACTGGAGTGATCGATTCTCTCTGCAACATGATTAGTTTAAATGCTCATGATGATGATGATTTTCCTTGTAGGTCCAATTCAATTCTCTGGCCCAGGATCCGATGTAACTAATCACACTTTAATCTTGGAGCTTGAGGCGCAAGCTTAGACATAGAATGAGGTCCTTGTTTTGACGTTGGCAATTCATATTGTTTTTTGGGTTCTTTTAATAAAATATTGAAACTAGCTAGGGATTATTGAGTTACTTTTGAAATTTACCAGGTAATGGTTCGAGTTAGTTGATGAGTTTTGATTGCTCAACTCTATAGTTGCTTTCAACATGGGCAATTTATTTTCACGACTCCCATCTTCACTTTGCCTGAACATTTGTCAGAGTTAATAATAGTAATAATTAACAAAATAAATATTTTCTCATTGGTTGAACTCCATGACATAGATTGCTTTAAGTAATTGAGTTTGGTTAAATACTTAGTCTACAGGAACAATTTATTTCATCGGGTTGTAAAATAGTTTTATTAACGCCAAAAAAAATCTGATTAGCATTTACCTAAAAAACATCTTAACATTAGTTAAGAAATAACTCAATCTGCTAAGTTTAATTTAGTAAGTCACACACATTCATTTAAGCATATGTAATTTCAAGACAATTACAAAGATAGACTTTATTGTTGCATTGTTTACGTTTTGGAAATATGAAGTTTGACCTCCTACCGTGTTTTAGACGACTTTATTATACAATTATGTAAATCCATTTATTTGATTATTTTATAATTCTTTTGCGATATATATAGATATATATATATATATATATATATATATATATATATATATATATATATATATTATTTAGTTATCTAGTGAAATTTTACATTTTAAAATTTTATCATAAAAATATATATTTCACTTACAGATAAATAAAAATGGACACCTTTTCCTATTATATTAAGTAGATCATGTAAAGCGAAAAAACAACATAAGTATAAATAATGAAAATGTAATTAATATGAAAGATGGGAGATCAGTAAGAAGCTGCATAATATTTTTATAAATATTTTGATCAATAAGAATGTAGAAGGTAGATCTCTTGACCAAAACACTTAATTGTTAATTGATAATGTTGGTCCTTTTTTCTTTTAGTCTTTCTTTTTATATTCTTTACTTATACTTCTGTCTTCCTTTTTGTTCTTTCTTTCTTTTAGTCCTTATTAAGTTATTTAATCCCTTTTCATTTTATCTTCACGTCACCCTTTATTGGACCTTAACATGTCTTGTTGTACTAATCAGGTAAAAACCTATCATACTTATTGGTATTGGACATAATCCAAAACCTATCTTACTCATCGCTAATCGACCTACCACAACTAAAAAACTAAAATCATCAACAGGGACTATATTATCAAAATTATTTCTCCTTGTTCTTTTCATTTTTTTCATTTTCAAAGTTGGACTTGCTTTCTGCAATAACAAGAGGGTGAGGCTGCAGGCGCAATTTGAAAATGGATCTTTTTATAGGGGAAAGTCTGTCTGTAGTAACTTCTACCCTATATTTTTTATGATAGACACTTATATACTCTCTATTTTGAATAAATGTTTATTTTTTTTATATTTTTGATAAATAACATTCACATTTTCTATCTTTTGTAATTTTTATTTTTAATCATGTGATACTTTTTTTTTATAAAAGGAAAAATAATTTGTTTATAAATTTTTTAACTTATATTTTATCATTTAATTTTTATTTAAGATTAAGTAAAAAAATTATTGTTCAAGTTTTAATAAAAAAATTAAGTATGACTGTATTAAAATTATGAGAGAAAGTATGTGTCATTTATTAAAAAGGAAATACCAAAATAAGAATGTTTATTTAAAAATTAAAGTAAAATGTTAATACAATTCCATTATAAGCATAATAAATATGAATTTTTAATTTGAAATTAGAAAAATTACGAGTATATTTTTTTTCAGCAATATCAAAATGCATATAGTGTACCATAAGGTAGGTAGAAGAAACTCCATTTCAAAAATAAAATAAATAAGAGTATTTTTACTTCACTTAATTTTGTTGAAGTTATAGATGTAATTATCATGTAGGGTAAGTATATCTTTCAAATATTTACTTTAAAGGAAGACTCGGATTTGAGTAACTTATAAGCTAAAAATCAACCATTTATATGCAAACATTCTCACACACTCATCGCAAAATCTCAAAAGAATCTGGAATAAATCATACTCATATGTCTTCTGATTTTGATACAGCAGGGTTCTTCAGAAGTTGTGTCTGCCATAAAATTCTGAACCAAAATATTCTACATTGATTCATGTTGATAAGTGGAGATGAGGCCAAGTGGCATGGTATATGAAAGATATGAATGTGGGAAACATAAGATTCAACGAATTATGATTGCATTATGAAAGATTGGTTTCTACTTTTTGGGGTGACTACACAGACACAGACCCAGCACAGCTAGTAAGACGTTGACGATCAAACGTGGTGGGCTTGGAGTTGGGTGAAGGGGAAGGGTTCTTTTGTTGCTGGCTCTGTCTGTGACAAATCAATTGACACTTTATGATTTTGGTTCCTAGTAAAATATTTAAATCCACATGAAAAAAATCTATCACTTTCCCTTCATCACACACATTCATCCATGCAGATACAGCCAGAGAGAATGCTGATTCAGCACCATCACTCACTAATTGGTAAGCATGTATTAAGTTTTTTGACTCATAAATGTGTAGTGGACTTGTTCAACCATGCACATGACTTCTTTTATGTCTCACCAACATGGGTCCATGACACTAAGCTTCTAATTGAGGTGATTTGGAAGGTAATAAGATAAGCACAAGCATTCAATTCTTCTTGATGCTTTCTGCTTCGTTTCTTTATCTTTTGCACTGAATTGGTATCTTTATCAGTGACTCAGAGTGAGTTAGTCTTGGTTTCATTGTGTGAAACTGAAAAGGACAGGTTTTTTTCTTTTTTTCTCTCCAAGACACAGCATGCAAGGGTTTATCTTTTGGTCTTGATGGGTGCCTCTATGTGCAATGCTTGTTCTTTCACATGCCATGCTTATTTATTTGTGCTTTTTGGACTGTTCCACTTACCATGTTATGGAACATCACCTGACACCTATGATGTATAAACCCTCTCAACCTCCTCTGGAGAACTTTTGATGTTCCTGTCATCACTCAAGATTCTGCTAAGAACCAAATTTTCAAAGTAAACGAGAAAGGATAGATCCATGCAACTTTACTGTGCTTTTGTTTTGAAATTTGGTGGTTCTTGACTTGTGTGTATTCATGGTTTTTTGTTGTGTATTGTGGCAGGCTCTACTCTTTTTGATTATGTTTCTTCTTATTATAGATGTTTTTGATGATGGTCTTAACAAAACAACCCAAATCAAATCCAATTATATTAACAAAATGCCAAAACCTGTCACGTAAACTAACTTAATTACTCTATGGAATTCGTTCTTGACACAGCATACCCTCAATAATTGTTTAAATTAGTGGAGACTTGGTGAAGAAGCTTTGACTTGACTGCATACATACATACAAATTATAAAAGAAAAGTTTGAGATTAAAATATATACATTGCATCTTTATTATATCTTTGTATTTATTTATATAATTAAAGATTTTTTATGACCATTATTTTTGTCAGTTAAATTAGATAGTTTAGTGGAGGTTCTGATTGATGCAATAAGCATAGTATTATGAATTTATAGTATAAATGACAGTATATTGTTTTAAGAACTAGGTTTTGTATATTCATTAAATTACAATGGATTAAAGGTAGGTTTAGTCATTGATAATTTATCTAGATGGGTTGGAAACATGAAGATAGTCACCTATCTAAGACCCTAAATTAGTAGGAACAATTAAAAATTATTTAGATTTTAATTAAGTAATTTTTGAAAATAAAAATAAAGAATTAAAGAGAACAAAATTAAGAGAAACAAATATATAAAATTAAGAAAAAATATATAATTTTTTTTAATATTTAAAAAAAAAAATTAAAAATCAGTGAGTTTTTGTCAAGTTTAGTTATATGTAATTCTGCAAAATTACATGAATGAATGAAATTGAAGTGAATTAGGGTGAGAAATTATGTGAATAATTTAGGGTTTGAAAAAACTATTGAGAGTGAATCCTTGGTGCCTTACTATTTTTCTTTGTTGCACTAAAATTGGGAGGAAACGAATATACTTTCCTTTCTCCTACAATCAATGAACCAATGAACGTGCTCTATATACACATGCATGCTTCTAAACTCAAAAAGGCAAACAAAACAGTTTTCATGTTCGATCAAGTAAACCTCTTCTTGAAGTGTTTTTTATTTATTTATTTTAGTTATTAATGCAATATTTTAATTAAAACACGTTTCACAAAAATATTTGTTTATTTTTTTAGTTGACATGAGTGAAGACCTACGTATTTAATTATTATACTGGTAAAATCGGTTTGGATTGCAAATTGGGTTATAATCTCATCCATCACACCAGCAAGTCAAAGGCGGTGAGACACAGCTGCAAACATGTTTTTTTTTTTAATTTAATATTATTTGAATAACGTAAATATATAATAATTTAAATTATATTAAGTTAGCATATAAAGTTATAACCATTTTATTTTATTTAAGTAAAAACATTAATTAATTCAAAAATTATAAAATATTATAATCTGTGTTTTTAATATATATTTGTGTGTATATGCATATATAAAATAAAGTTTTAAAAAAAGTTATGGTTAGATGATCAAAATTCAGTTCATTTTATTTATCATGAATCGGTTCTCTTCATCCTATTCCATTTTTACAGGTAGCCAAATGAAAGTGGGTCCGTCTGACACATGGTAAATAAGTAAAAGTTGAATCCTTTTCAAATCGTCAAAAAAATTATATTGCACATCAAGTTATTTTTTAAAAAATAATTCCAATACTAAGAATAATTCAACTTTTTAATGTATATTTTTAATATATTTATTTTTGAAATAAGTAATTTCATATTTAATTGACAAATCTTGGACCAACTTGTTTGTTTGTGTTCATTAAAAAATAAATATTGTTTAATAATTAAACAATCAGTTTATTTTAATACGTACATAATAGACGAGTCTCAAAAATGATTTTTAAAATAAATTATTTAGAATTCAGACAACTTAGTTTTTATTTATTTTTTTAGTGTTACATCTCAGATCAAACCCAACAACACCTACTATTTAAGCAAACTCGATTACATTTTCGTTACAACACATAACAACAAAACAAATTAATAGCAAACCAATTAGAATTTCCGTTGTCATTAATCAAGAAAAGGAAAGAAAAAAAAAACTTTTCTTGTTTTGGTTTTCAAGCAACATTTGTTGAATCTTGGTACGGTGATCACTCCTTCCACTTTATCTTTTTCGTCGTTCAATTCCAATTCAAATAACTACATTCTTAGACAATCTATAACAATATATAAAGAGGAATATATAAAGAGGATTTTCTCTTTTATGTCCACATTTTAAAATACCAATTTTATCCTTTAAAATATAATTATTTATTAAATTTTTGAAAATTGACCATTACTTTTTACAAACTTTTTTATAAAATCATTTATCTCTACTCTTCTCTTTTTCTCTATTTATTAATAGTTATTCTCTTATCTTTTCTATATATTCACTTTATTTTTAATAAATATAATTTTTTTATATATTAACTTAATAACATTACATTATTATCACCTACTAATATAATATCACATATATCTCATATATCTAAAAAATGTGTACACATAGACGCGACACGATAGTATTAATAAAGAGCTTCAATTCGGTTCTCAAAGACTTTCAAGAAATTTCAATAAAAACACACCATTTGTGTTTATGTCTTCCACGCACTCAATATAATCATGTTTAAATTGAAATATATATATATATATTCTTATGTAATAAAAATGTTGAACAATTTGGTGGAAAAGAGCATAAGTTAGAGTGATTTAATGAAAATGAAGGCACGTAGATAAAAAGGGAAAAGGTTGATAAGGCAAGTGGCACAGGAAAAAGAAAAAAAGGTTTACATTGGCGAAACATCTTGGAAACACACTGAAACTATAATTATGTTGAACAACTTGATAACCGAAAGTTTATATAGAAGATTAATTGAGCTATAATTATAAATATGTAGCTTTACAACTCACTAAAAAAGTTTAGGCTTATCCTAATCACTTGGTGTTACGGTGTGTTCTCTGTTTCCCCTATATGTACCTAATTGAGTGGAGGGAGGGAGACAAAGGAAAGAGATTACAACTTTAGTTCTACACTGTTGCACATAAGATCTTTGTAATTTAATTAAATTAAGATTAAAGTACTTAAGTACTGAACCCTCTTCCTAAACATGGACCAGCAATAATCATCAAAACTGTTTCTCACAAACTGACACCCTGCCTTCAATTGACAATTCAATTTTACTTTTTCTTCTTACTTATAATGTTTTATTGATTTAATATTTTAAGAAAATAAATCAGAAAGATCTCTTTACTTTGCATCAGGAGCTAAATTCCAATGATTTTTGTCTTTTCTTGTGTCTGGAGTAGGTGTAATCAGAACTAATATGATTCTGTATAATGTTTCCGCCAAAATTGAAAAGGAACACTGGGATTTAGTCTATGCTTCTATTCAAACTTAAATACAGTGTGAAGAGAAAAAACTACAAATAACCATGATTATTAAGAATTTACTTTTATTACAAATATTTTTCTTTCATGAATATGTTATTTTTAAATAATAAACTCGTTTTATATATTGTTTTTATAGTTTTGTGTTTTAGCTAAACTAACTAACACCTATAATTCACTAACATTATCCGAATAAAATTGAACTTTTATCACACACATAGCGTGGATAAGAATAGAAGTGTGGTTAAAAAACTATTGAAATTGATTAGGTTTTCAAATAAAAACTATCCATCAAACTATTGATTATTTTACTTCTTGATGCACACACTTTAACTTTTATGATTCAGATCTATAATTTATAATTGCAATTTCTATTCGTTTATGGTATTCAACCTAATAAATATCATAAATAATAAACCTAAATCACTGTTTTTAAATTTCGTACTCGTGATATCTGCATAAATTTGCAAATCTATTTGGATGAGTTTCTACCTACACACTTACAATATACAAAAATGGAGAAAAAAATGTGTATAAATTGTGAATAAAAGTTTAGGATAAAATATATAAATTTTGTTAACAACTTAATTTGTGTATAAACTAATTTTAGTTTAAAAATATATTTTTTTTCTAAAAACACTCCCCCACACATATTCTTAAAACATTAATATAAATAGTTTACTCATTGGACTTGTTCTGATCAGGAAAGGCTGCTCACCTCCACTAATATAATTTTCATTTATTTTATTCTTTATATTTAATTTAATATCATGTTCTAATATAATGCCATGATGTGATATTAATAGCATGTTATAACCTTATCTATCTAATGACGTAATATATTTTTAAAATAAGTAAAAATATCTTACAAAATTGAATCAAATAGCCAAGTGTTTGAAAGCCACAATGAACACTCGTCCAAGATTAAATAGGCCGCGGAGAAACTGACAAATCACATCAAATCATAAAAAATGCTGTAGTCATCGTGCAAAATATTTAAATTTATAAAATATTAGTTAATATTTAAATGCTTAGTTTTTCATTTAAAATCATCATTATAGTAATGAAAATTGATTAATGATTAATAAAGTATTTATTTCAATAATGTTAAAATAGGAGAAGTATTCGATACAACTTATAATAATTATTTTAAAAATTCAAAAGATCACCTTGTTATTGATTATTTGAGGAATTTTTTTCCAAAGGTCTTAAATGAAGTGAATAGTCTTGGTGACGAGAAGTCCACCTTAATTTATTTTTAAATTGTCAATTTTACTTTAATAATTTATGTTGTATTCAGTCAATTGCGGTGAAGAAGAATTATTTTATTTTAAAATGATTATTAAACGCCTTCATTTTAAAGTAATATAATTTGAGATATCATATGTTTAAAGTAATAAAATATAATGAATATTGAGGTAAAGTTTGTACGGTGTTGACTAGTGTTGAATAACGCAAATATATAGTATCTTAAATTATAATTCTATCTAATTAGTTTACTCAAATTAAAATATACTTAAGTAATTGGAAAATTAAAAAAAAAAAGGTATAGTTCTGTATTATTGGGAAGGGACTGATGGAATGTGGTTAGATTTTTAAAAGATAATAAAATATTGTGAATTTTAGTTGAGAGGTGCAAACAAGACATTTCAAATGGTATTAAAAAAGTGAAGAAAAAACAAACTAAAGGTGAGTTTGAAGTGGAGCCACATTCATTGATGAAACACTGTTTCATTTCGTCCACACAGGCCACAATCATTTTTCCTCCAAACAAACGCTGTTTTTTTATTTTTCATAAATAAATAAATAAATAATATAAGAGTAGTTATGAAATGTTATAACTCTTTTTAAAAAATACAGGAAAAAGAAATGCAAAGTTTGATATCATAGCCAAACAAACGCTGTTAACAACCTCAACTCAACACCGTTCCTTTTTTCTTCCATGATTCTCATTTGCAACTAAATATAATAAATAATTTATCTGTCTATTCTTTTAGTTGATACTATTAATTTACTTATAAATTTCCTTCAAAATAAATAAATGTTACTAATAAATATTTTTAAAAAGAGTGAGATGGTTTATTATTATTCAACGATTGTGTTTTACTTGTGTATTATAATTTTATGTTCCTGACATGTATTCAGTTATTCTTTTGAGTATGGCAAACATTAAAAAAAGTTACATAAGATCCTTTTCCAGGAATTCACATCTATGACCCCACACATTCCTCATTAGTCTGCAGCCACCTGTACGTTAAGTCCTTCAGTTGGGCCCCACCCCGTTTATTACTTGCTGTTATAACGGGCTTCTTTGTCGGCCCGTTAATTTTGGGCTGCTCTCACCGATTTCACACCCATTTCTACCCAATTTCCTTCCTTTTGACTTTGAGAGCAAGTAGAATATTTCATTAAAAAATTATAAATCTTCGTAGTCAACCTTAAGTTATGGAAAAGAGCGTAACATGTAAGTTTGACTCACTGTGTAACAGAATATACGAAAAAAATAATAAATTAAATTAAATTGAAAAATAAAAATCATGTCATGATATTTATTAACAAATTCAGATTTGTTGAATGTATTATTTTTTGTGTATAGATTTAACAATTTATTTTTAATGTATAATACAGATAAAAGGGTTACTAGTGATTTTAAAATCCCAAACTTCTGAATCATAAGCTTAATTTGAAAGCTATTTTTAAACTTATTTATTGTCGAAAATAATAATTGAACACTTCATAAACCAAAAAACTTATTATTTAATAAAAGAAAAAAAAAACACATATATAAGTGAAAACGACACCTTAACCTATCACATCTTTCTAATGATTATACTAGAAAAAGACATTTAACCATGCCACTAAAACCTCATCAACTTTCTCATCTCTAATAGAACTGCAATTCAGGGTTTCAAACCCATTTCTTGTGATACTATTTGTTTATAGTTTCACTCATGAACAAATGTGTATTTTAAATAAGTGAATGCATTAATAATGGATTGTTACTGAAAAAGTAGTGACTGTGATATTCTTTCAAAAGAAATAGTGATGATGATAAGCGAACCTGACAAATGATATATTATTCATGATGGTGTGAACCCAACCCAAATTAAAAACATCTAATGATACTGGAATAATAACACTTCGAAGGTAGAAAATTCCAATTACGTGTTAAAAATTTTGTTGTGGGGTTAGGATAATTAAATTAGGAAGTGATTAATGATTAAATTGTGATAAAGACATCTATAAAAAAGGTAATGACGAGGGAGTATGAAGCTGAAAAAGCTTGATTACATGTGATTAAGATAGAAAATGGAAACGAAGCTTTTAGCAGAGCATCATGATCATGCGTGTAATAATAGAAGTAAAAGTCAACACTTACATGTTTATACATCACGAGCTTTCCAATTCATTTGTGTGTGATTCCACTCTCTTAAATTATCCATTCATTACAAATTACAAATATATAACCAACAAAACATCAATATTCCTTGTACTGAAGAAAAAAAATTATTAATATTCATGTCACTATATGTTTCATGATACGAAGGTAACGCAACAAATATATATTTGATGTCGGCTTGAAATAGTATATACGAATTATTATTGATTTGTATGTTACAAGTTGGCTCCCATAATATATAGATATTTTGAAATTACACAACATCAATATTTCATGGACCGTAGTTATGAACTCATTATCTTGTTTCAAAACTAGATTGGGTAATCATAATTAGGCAAAGAGATTAAAATAAGTTAGCTCCGGTAAGTGATTGATTAAAGTAATTTCACTTTCTAAACTTTGATGATTGACGTTTGCTTACTTGAAAATAATTATGATTCGAGAAACAAATAATCTTAATACTGTTAATTAAAAATAATTAACATTAATATTAATTACAAAAATTCACTTATAATGGTTAAAAAATCTTATTAACATCAATAAAAAGATTTTAAAAGATGTTGGTTGAAAAATATTTTTGTTTATTTTAATAGAAGAAATCTTATAGTTAACATTGATATAAAATAATTTCAATTCACACCAACAATAAATGACATTTGTTGACGTTAATTAAAAAAAAAATCGTATTTGACGTGATAAAAAAAAATTGTGCTTACGAATAAAACCTAAATAAAAAAATAATATTTACATAAAAAAAAATTGACAATAACAATAGAAAAACAGTTATAATTATTGACTTGGCATAAAAGAAATGTCTCTTCAATGAGTTGAAAAATATGAAATCGAGTTAATAACGTTTTAACATTGGTCAAAGTAATGACTTCCAAGAATATATTAACTGAGATTTAAAAAAAGTACACTAAGAAAAGGAGACATTAAAAAAATGAGAAAAGAGAGTATAAAAACTTTCAAATTCTTGCTTTCTAAAATTAAATTAAGCTATTTACTTTTAACTAATCAAACTATTCCTATAACTTATTATAATTTTCATTTTTTTTATCTAAACTGCATGTTTTATTATAAAATATTCTAACTTTCTTAAAATTATTCTTTAAAAATTTCTGATTCAAATTTGCATGAAAGTCTAATTTTTTTCCGTCCAAACATAAGGTTAGTATTTTCTCAAGTATTGTTGAGTAGCGGATTCATTCATTTAAACAATTAAAAGAAATTTAATATAACATAAAGTTAGTTTTTAAAAAATAATTTGTATATATGACATAAAATTTCTTAACAACAAAATCTTTTATACTCGTTAATTATATATTCTTTACGACAATAAAAACTGAAATATTTTTACACCCACAATCGTGTATAACATCAATTTATAACTTATTTCAAATCGTTGCATTCTAATTTGTCTAACTTCGAAATATATTTCCAAATGTTGTGTCGAATAATAGGTACCTTGTTTAAATATGCCACATTTTAAAATTATAAATATTCTTTTTATTTGTATAGTATATATACAGTAAGATTTAATTTCTTAGAATCTACTCCGACATGTTTTTTTTTTTCTACTAGCTATCTTATATTATTGGTGTGAAATATTTGTTATTTTTAAAATTATTAATATGTGTAGAAAAAATTGGTTCAACGTCATGTCTAAAAGACTTGTAATATTAGTAACCTAACTGTTGTTCTACTTTCCCTTTTGCAATAATTTGTTGGACTTGTTCCTTCTCAATCAAAGTGAGATTTAACAAGATTTTGCGAAGCCATAAAACCATTCCTTCGTGTGGTAGAGATTGGAATGAAGGGAAAGAGTTAAACAATAATTTTGTCATAATTCAACAGCATTTAATCATTTCTTATTTATTCTCGAGTGGTTGGTATCAACGAGTTAGTGCTGAAAACACACTACTATCTTACGCAATCATCCGCGTCAACCTCTGTGGATCACACTCATACAAATGTTACAAACCTACGCATTAACGTTGTAACGCTTCGAAAATTAAGCACTTCCGTAATAATGTTGTAAGAAGTGATTCGGTGTATCGAAGTGATTAAATGCAATTTCGGTGAATAGGAAACTATACCAAATTGAAAAAGTTATGATTTAATCATCTTAAAGAGCTTTTATTACAGTTAATGATGATTGTTCATGCATGACGTACTATCTTTCAATTTGGATTATACACTTATTCACTTTCTATTACTTTAGCTGTTTGGGCTTAATCGTTTATGGTTATTTTAGTCTTTTAATTTTAATCATTTACTATTTACTATTTAAAGTTAACAACTTTTATATGTTTAGTGAAACTTAATTTGAAAATTCAAAGCAAGGACTAGAATAACACTAAATTGTTAAATTAAAAGACTAAAACGTTAATAAATGATTAAATCTAGAGATATTGTCGTTTAAATCTTTTACGTGATGTTTTTTTTTATAAATCTGTTAAATAAGTAATAAAGTATTGACGTGTCTCAAAATCATATCCTTTTCTTCATATACAATATTTATTTGTGGTTAATATAGTACTCGAAGTGAATTTAAGTTTTGAAAATATAATGATATTGTGGTAGAGTTGTATATATAGTATTAGAAATGAAATAAGAGGGAATTGAAATTGGTTGGAGGAAAGTGGAAGAGTGAAATGTTGGTGATTAATATAGAAGAGAATGAAGGATTAGAAATAGAGGGCATAGCATGTGCACCCCACACATATCCACCATTATCTTTTGTTTTCCTCGGTGATTGGCGAAGAAAGGCAGATATAAAGCTGCATAAGGAGGTGATTATTATGCACACACACACACTCTCCAAACACCAAATTGTATGGCACATGCTTCTTCCAACTCAATGGACCCCAACACCCTCCCTTAAAATCTATGCCATCCCTTTCCCCTCTTTCTTTCTTTAATGCCTCATTCTCTCTCTCTCTCTCTCTTTCTCTCTCCTCCTCCCCTCATCTAACATCGCAACACAAGAACCTTCAACCACCGCTGCAAAACGCCATAAATTCAACACAACGCAACTTTCTCAACACGCAGACATGGACAAACCCCAAACACTTCTCTCCCCCAACGCCACCAACTGCAATTCACCGGAATTCGAGTTCTGGATGCTCCGAAACCCTTCTTTCCCTCAGCCCCATCTTCTCTCCGCCGATGAACTCTTCGTCGACGGCGTCCTCCTCCCCCTCCACCTCCTCCCCAACAAACCACACCCATCTCCCAAAGCCTCCACCTTTACCCCTCCGATCCACGAACCCGACCCCGAACCCGGTTCACCGCCCGACCCAGAACCTTCCCCTTCCATTTTAACCGAATCCACCACCTCCTCATCCGCGTCCAAACGCTGGAGGGACATTTTCAGAAAGACCGATAAGAAAAACACGGAAAACGCAGAAGACAAAGAGAAAGGGAAAAAGAGAGAGAGAAAAAGTGGTACTTCAGCGAGTTCCGCGGAATTGAACATCAACATATGGCCCTTCTCCCGGAGCAGGTCCGCGGGAAATGCGGGTACCCGACCCAAGCTCTTCGCCGGAGCCCCGTTGACCCGGAAGGTTAACAGCGCGCCTTGCTCCCGGAGCAACTCCGCCGGCGAGTCCAAGTCCAGAAAGTGGCCCAGCAGTCCTGGCCGGGCCGGCGTCCACGTGGGCCGGAGCAGCCCGGTCTGGCAGGTCCGCCGCAAAACCTCCGACCCTCCCAAATCTCGCCGGAGCAAAGTCGCCGTCGGAGGAGGAACCACGAGGGTTTTGAATCTGAACGTCCCCATGTGCATTGGCTACAGACACCACCTGAGCTGCAGAAGCGACGAGAACAGCGCCGTGGGTGTTAGTGGCGGCGGCGTCATCACCAACGGTAACAGTAGTACTTCTATTAATAATAATACTCATAATAGCAACAGTGGAGGCAATGATGGAGGAAGTGGGGGTAACATTTTTAACCTGCGCAACCTCTTCACCAAAAAATGCGTAGTAACTTCTCACTAGTGTTACTTTTTAACCGCGCCATAAGTTGTATAATTAGTGTTTTTTTTTTTTTTTTGGAGGGGTTTATTTAGATTTTCGTATACGGAAAGCTATAGTTTCTCTTTTCATTTTGTGACTTTGTATGTAACAAAAAAGGTATCTCTTTCTGACTTACAGAGGTTAGGAGTTGAAATTAGATTCGTCGTGTCATAGCTCGTAAATGGTATCTTTTCCTTTGTGCTCTTCCTCGTGTAATCTGAAATGCTTTATCAGAATGTATTTACTATTATATTATATATTATTATTTAAGTTCAGTTTGGACTTTCCTATGTAACTTTTTGCTGTTCTTAGTTTTCTCATTGCCTTTTTTATGTTATGTTTTCACATCGCTAGAACACAAAGCAGACAACAAAAAATTATAATGAAACTTGTCTGAGGTGGCTGATAGATAAAAATTGTTTGAATAATTCTTGATTTATCGTTTATGATCCACTGAATGGCATCTCAAAGGGAAAGGTAGAATTTGTTGAGAAGGATTTTGAATGTGGTTGTGTTGAGTCGAGAGAAGACTTTTAACGAAAGGGTGTGTTAATGATTGTTGAAAGAAATGAATGCTCTTTACAGTTGTGTCAGCAACTATTTCTGCATCTTTGCTGTCATGCATGGCATGGCATAAGTTGGATTGTTAGGCTTTTAGGTGCTTTTGAGTTTTACATTGTTGCTGATACACAGACCCTGAAAAATGAAAAGAAATTAAAAATGACAGAAGAAAGTTAAATTTGTGGAAAAGCCTCCCCTGAAATAATGATTACTGTGGGTGAAAGAAAAATCACCATGTTTGTTTGTTCTAAAATGGGTGTATATACTGCACTTTTGTGTTCTCACTTATTTTTTGGAATTATGATGAATGTAAGTAAGCTTGTTTTATGAAGGTTTTTAATGGGTTGAATGTTCTTTCTGAGTTATCATCACCTACTATTAATTTAAAACCAAAATAGGATGGAACAAAATGAATTTATTTTAACCCCTGTAAACATATAGAATTAAGTTACTTCCCAAATAATTTATTTTCATTCTAATCATTTATGGTATTGAAATCTAATCGGTAACTGATTTTAATTATTGGGTCTTAAAAATGAAAGGAGAAGAATAACTTCATAGTATTTTTTTAATATAATAATAGAATAATAATATGAAATATATATTTTGAAAAGTGCTTTTTTTTTAGTCTGGATGATGCATGAAATGCTGTTCGTAAGAATATAAAAGTAATAATTTTGAGAATTTTTAATCGAAAAAGTTAAGAGAATAGTTTCCTGTCTAAAACAGATATATTTTCCCATGTATAGTGTAAGAATAGATAATTTAAACTTTAAATGAGATAAAGATTTAAAAAAATTAAATTCGTGTTCGTAAAGATGTTTAGTCAGGGTCATTGTGTACGAAGTGAGAATAAAAGATTTAAGTTAAATATATTTTTGTTACATGAAAATTGAAATTAGTCTATATTTTTTTTAAATTTTGATTTAATTTAATTTTTTAATTTAAAAAATAAGTAAATTTAGTTTTTTAATCAAAATGTATTAAATTTATTAAATTGATTGCATTGATTGAAATATTTATGTTTTGATATTAGTTAAGAAATCCATTTAAAAAAATAAAACAAAATTTATTTAAAATAATTAATTCAATTCAATATAAACAATTTATATAATGTCACATACTTCTTACCTTAAAAAGTATTTCACAAAAATGAGTATGTCTTAAAAGATATAAGTTGAATAAGTTTTATTATAAATTGATATTTGACTTATATATAAAAAAAAATCAATTTCAATGTTAGATACTAAAATGGACAAAATATCATGGCTAGTGGTTTTTCATTTATTTAATTACTTTAATATATCATATTTAATAATGAATTTACTTGAAACAATTAAACAATCGCATTATATATATCTTTACTATGTAAAAGACTCTTTTTAAATAACAAAACATAAGTTTTAAAATAGAGAGATATTACTTGCACGAGACATCGTAACTTACTTAAACATCTTTACCTAATACATAAAAAAATAATCACGATTCTCCTCCCTTCAATCAATAAACTTATAGTTTGAGCGATATTTATGATGAATAGTTATTTTGACTTACTGTTTACTTAAATTAGGAGTTATGTTTTAAATATGAATGGAAACAATATTTTGTCTTCTATCAGGAAAAATATGAATGGAAAAAAATAAATAAATATCTAAAATTTCTGGAGAGAAAAAAAAATGGAAAATAATTGCTTACAGAAAATGAATTCGAAATAAAATACAAACAATTTAAAATTATGTCAACCTAAGCTGTACTAATATTTTGCTTACATGAAATCGATAATGGTGGATAAAATGTGCAATGATAAAATTTCATCTCTATCAAACTTTGAAATATCGAGATTATAAAAGAAAAGGAGGTGAAATGCCGAAAGGTGCTTTTTGTCGAAAACTATATCCGGCTTTCCTTCTTCCAAGGTTGTGAAACATGGATCACAAATTTTTGTTTGCTCAAAGAAACTAATATTTTAGTTAATGCGTGTTAATTACACGAGAAGAAGCTTCAAACACGTAGCGTGCTTAAATTGAGTGAAAATTGCAGTGGACAAGTGTGGTATTATTATAAATGTACCATGATTTGGTTACGAAGGTAGATATTTTAGAAGATGCCCATACAAACAGGGAAGCTGCAAGAGTGGTGTGAGTAATAATTGAACCAACACCAAATGCGAAAAGGTTACAATTTCGTACACAGTGCATGTGGCCCATTACATAAACCCATATGCAATGCTTCATTCTCGGTCAAACTAAACTACGAGGGAGTCAAAAATTTCAAATTTAAATTCATGAAAATTAGAAAGAAGAAGAAGAAGAAAAAATTTATTGTTAGAACAAAATAAATATGCAGTTTTTCATATTATCTCATTCACCTATCTAACGTAAGGCCAACAAAAAATCTTGTAACTTTGGGTCTTTTCTCAAATATTCGGTTTATGAATCTACTAAATTTATAAACCTGTTAGATATAGTAAATGTTAGTTTGGGTTTGTGATCTGGATAGTGATTAGTAAGTTTAAGAAATTACTTTAGGTATGTGAAATAATTAGAATGAAACAAATAATTTGTAGTTATAAGAAAATTTATGATTCTACGATGTATAGAAAAGACATGCAATTTTTAATACATATATTTAGAGGCTTAAACAATTTTTTAACTTTTAAAAGACATGCAATTTTTTTAGCGTTAATATTACTTATTAATTTAATCATTCGTCTCACTATTTGATTTTCTACAACCTTATAATTTTTAATGTAGGTTCGCAGTAATAGAGTGTTTTCATTTTAATTCCTACATATCACGTCACTTTGTAATTTATGAACACGCGTCAGGCTCTTCTATTGTGTTATTTTCTCTTCAATTTTTCGTTTCTCTCTCCATAAAGTTCTAGAGAGATATAAGATATAAAGCGGGAAAGTTGAAGAAGGACTTCCAGAGCACGAAAGACGGTGCGGTACTGTAGTGTAACGAACTATACTATTGTAGTCACGTCAAATTCACTTTCGTTTCTTCGTTCTTCAATGTCAATGGAGCGTTTGGCTAGGTCAGCTCGAGGGTGGCGTTGGTATTGGCGTTCGTTCTCCTCTTTTCAAACCCTAACTTCTCGCTCCTCACGTCTTTCTACACATCCCAGTAAGTTCCTCTTTCTTTTATTTTCCAGAACTCATTTCGTCGCGAATGCTTCATGTTTGTTGTTTTTTCTGTAGAATTTGCGTCTTCTTGGTTTTCCTCGCCCGATGTTTCCATGTCCAGAGTCTTGTCCGAGGATTATTCATGGCTTCCGGTCTTCTTTGCTGGTGTTTTTGGATCTGGATTGGTGGGAGTGGCTTATGCGGATAATGGTGCTGTGGATATCCAAGAAAGAGCCAAGAAGGAACGCGAGCGAATTGAGGAGTTGATTAGAAGTAGGGGAATTCGATACGGTTCTTATCCTTTATTTTCTGTAGCCGTTAAAGGCCAGAAGGTTGGTGCACATTGTTATTCAGTAATTTGCTTCAAGTTCAGGACGATTTTCATGGGAGATAAAACTACAAGTGGTTATTGATAACTTCTTGGTTTATGTTTTCCAAAGTTCTTATGTTTTAAAATGGTATTTGGTTAATGCCCGTAATTACCAATCTTTCCCGTTTCAAGATTGTTTCAAGATTGTATTCTAATGAAATCTGAACTCTACCGATATTGCATTATTTATATATATTATTTTTCAATTTGAAGTGTTGTCTTGCGTGTCATTGTTAAACTTCAACCTTTCATTTTTCTTCAGTCACATTGATTTGGGCATTCTACTCTTTTTGTCTAGAAAATAAAAAGAAAGAAGTCACAACCACTATGCTCTAGTTTTGATGATGCAATCTTCAAGTTCTGTTACTATAATAGAAATAAAAACTATCTGATGGTGGAGTTACAATTATAGGTCAGTGTTAAGTTTCAAATTCCTCATGGTTGTGATATTTCACAACTTATTGCAAGTCTTACTGCACATCTTGGGACGAAGGCTGAAGGCCATGGAGGTGGTTCAGACATGTTGTTACGAGCTTGGAACAGGTAATTCATTCTATATTTCTGTGTTTTAGGGAATATTAGTTTGCATGTTTATGGCATTTGATATACATATTGAGTTTTCTCATTTACAGTTTACTGTATTGACGCACTCAATTCATGATCCTCAATTTTCTTGTGACCTATCCACAGCCCAGTTGCTTGGCAACTTACCCTTTCTAATCCATCAGAACAAAAACATATTCCAGAGAATGGCATTGACATGTCATCGAAAGATATAAATACAGAAGATACAGATCTATGTATACTCATATTTCATTCTCTCGTTGGCTCAGATAAGGCTGTAAGTATATTTTTTTTTTTCATATTTCTTAATTTGATCTACTCATTATTTTTACTTTTTGCATTGAAAAAAATGGTCATTGTTCAATAGAAAAATGTGAATATTGCAGGAAATTGAATTCATTAAGCAAGGGGAATTGAGTCCTGAAGAGCTTGATGCTTTCATCTCTGTTTTACAATTAGCCGGTAACAAGTTGGGACAAAAAAGCACCCTGGAAAGAAAACCAAGGGAAGAGACTGAAAAGGTGCCATCTGTAGATAAATCTATTTCTGATCTTGAGGGTATGGGAGTGAGAATTTATGGACTTGATGAACCCGTAGGTATATTGAAAGATGCTGAGATATCATGGGACAACATTGCTGGTTATGAACATCAAAAACGGTATGTAAATCTGGACATTTGGCTTGTGCTTTTCAACTATCTGAATTTTCTATATCTAATTTTGTGAAACGCAAATGTTTTTCATGATGCTTTTCAATTTTATGGTTTTTGACACCTCCGTTGCAAGTGGGCAAAACTGAAATAGACGTATATATTTCTTTTTTCTAACTATTTATGTTTATATTTCAGCTAATGTGATTAGATTCTAGTATTTAAGGGAATGGGAGTTTTGTCTGTCAATCCAGCCAACTGGGTCATGCTTATATGATTAATGTGGTTTCTATATCTCACAAGAGCTCTGTAACACTACTTTTTAACCCCTAGTATCATTTATAAACATGGTGTGTTCAGCTTTTATTTCTCATTATGCACGAAAGTAAATTTACTTAAATCTTTAATTTCGTAGATTAATAGAAGATACAATACTATTGGCATTGCATAGTCCTGAAGTATACGATGATATTGCCCGAGGGACTCGTCATAAGTTTGAGTCAAACAGACCTCGAGCTGTGCTATTTGAAGGTCCACCTGGTGTGTCATTTAGACTCTTTTACATGTTTTCTGTATAATGTTGTAATCCAAGCAGGGCATATGCTTAGTTTGATTGAATTTCTATATTCTGTTTTGCTTTTTCCATTCTTTTATAAAAGCCAATTTTTCTCACAAGAAATAGAATCTGAAAGGGAAAACATATGTATGGGAAAAAAAAAGTTCTCATTAGGAAAGCTATTTTCTCAAATACAAACTGTTGATAACCTAAAAAACCATTTACAAAAAGGTACTAAGATATGTAGAATGGCAAGCTGATGATTCTCTAAGACTGTCATGAGGCAAGCTGATGGAGGGAGTGGTGGCAGCAAGGCTGAACTGAAAGCAAAGGTCTGAACCATCTTGAATTATACAGCAGTAGGTTGCCTGCAGCAGCAGCAGCAGCAGCCAGAAACTATCTTGGACATGCTAAAATACATGTCAAGGAGATTGAAACCTTGAGTAAATGACAGGACCCAAAATTGTCTAACGCATTAAAATTAAAATACGTGGGAAACTGGTGAAGTAGATAGTTGAAATGAAGAACAAAGCTGATGATCATGAGGATGATAAAATAGTTGTGACCTAATGCCAAAGAAGAAACAGGCAAGAGAGACAATACAGTTGAAGGGAAATCATGAAAATGTTCCTGAGTTGAGGTAATTTAGCAGCTAATTAGTGGTGAAACAGGTCTTATGATGGTATCACTTTGATACCATGTTGGAAGTATGTGATTTTGGATACAGAGGGGGAGGAGATTGAGGGAAAAATGGGTTTTGCATAATATTCTGTTATGTAATGGAATGTCTTGCTAAGTTTGTTCTTAAGACCTAGATCTATACTGATCATAATCTTAATTAAAATTAGTGAAATAAATTGTATGAACATGACAGCCAATGCTAAGATACTTTTGAAATATTTTCACATATTCTAATTTCTAACAATCATTTCATTTATTATGTGAGCTTTTGGCATATCAATATACTCATGATCTCCGAAGTTTGAACTGCGTTTATTTCATGCGCAGGATCCTAGATATTTAGTAGATTTTGCCACTGTTTCAGTAAGAAACTGCATCTTTGAAATTTGAATCTCAATAGAAGTTACTGGCATCAGTATACAGCCTTTAATATTCATTATCCACATTAAATTATGTTTGATTAGCACATTTTATGGTTTCAGGTACAGGGAAAACATCCTGTGCTCGTGTTATTGCCAATCAAGCGGTATGTTGCTTTTAATTGTTTTACAATTTTACCCCTTAGCTTTATTTTTAAAATGCTTTCTGAATATCCTGCTCTATCCTCTACCAACAGAAAAATATACTTTAAAACTATTCTTGAAGTTACATTTATGGAAGTTGTTGCTTTGGGTACTCATGTTCCACTTCGATGTCAAAATTGGTTGTTTAGCTCTGTCACTTACCAGGAAGTTGAATCTTGTGTTTTTCATGGGGAAAGCTCCTCCATGTATTGACTACTGCTGATTAATATTACTATATATCCTTACTTTGTTTGTGCATGTTTTCATTCCTCATAGTTTGGTTTGTATGTCTGTTCTGTAAGCTTTGAGATTGTGATTTTCTGTATTTTACTCTTTGCCAGACAGAATTATTTTTTATTTCAGAGCTATGCTTTAAGAATGTTGTTGTGGTCAAAGTAAAGAATGAATTCATTTGATGAAGTCTAGGTGCTTCAAAAAGTCTTGCTTCAATATTTGCAATTACCTCTTCTTTTTGCAACTGTGGTTGCAAGGAGGAGGAACAAGGGTGATTGAGTGGGAAATCTTTTCATAATTGAAATATAGTTACTATTTGGACACAGGGGAAGAGCTGGTCTTCTTGCCAGCTGGAATTCTGGGGGTAAGGGAAGTAGATTGATCAAGTTGTATCTCCATCTTTGATTTGGGCTGGTGATTTGGGCGGGGTAGGGCTGATCAAATTAACTGGTTGTAAATTAAGTTAACCATAACTGTACATAAACTTTTTCATGTTATCTGGTTAACTGAAAACAGCTATAGCTTATGGTTCTGAGCTCATGTGTAAAAGAGCTGTATTCAATATGGTCACGTACAGGGCAATGATAACTATGCTTATGATTCTTGATTGTCTGCAATATGGTATTAATTATGAGGGGTAAATATAGAGTGAACTGAAATCGGTGAACTTGATTTGGCAGGGTGTCCCTTTACTATATGTTCCACTTGAGGCAATAATGTCCGAGTTCTATGGTAAAAGTGAACGTCTTCTAGGGAAAGTGTTTTCGCTGGCAAACAATCTTCCAAATGGTGCTATTATATTTCTGGATGAGGTAACAAAATGAGAATGTTGATATGGAGTTGCTTTGTTCCACTTGTTGATTTTCTGGAAAACTTCTTTACGTATTGTTTGTGTTTTTACTTTTTGCGATACAGATTGATTCTTTTGCTGCTGCACGTGACAATGAAATGCATGAAGCTACACGTAGAATATTGTCAGTCTTGTTGAGACAGGTTAATCTTGTTGGTTACTGCTTTATGATACATATGTCTTTAGAAAAGGATTGTGTGCTGGAGTTTTGAAGTTCTATTTTGTAGTGAAGAGTTTATAAAGACTTATTTTCAGTTTGTAAGTTTTATTTAGCATTATATTATATGTACTCGTCAAGATTGATTTACGATATGTTCTTTGACTTTAACAGCTTTCTAGTATTGGTTGATTTACTAACCATTTACTGGGATAACTTTTGATTGTTGTGGTAGCTTTTTATAATATTGAAATTTTAGTATTGCCGGAACCAAAGTAATGGACTTTCGTATTAAGACAGTAAACAGCTTGATAATTCTTAAATGTAGAAAAAAAATCATTGTTAGGTAGAAACTCTTGTATCAATAACTCGTCTAAACTAAATAAAAACACGCTGAAAGGTTACTTTTTTATGCAATTTGACGGATGGATGAAGCAAATTTTGCAGATAGATGGCTTTGAGCAGGATAAGAAAGTAGTAGTCATTGCTGCCACAAATAGAAAGGAAGACCTTGATCCCGCATTAATCAGGCGAGCATCAATACAAATTACGGTTAAGCATGGAGGAATTAAACCCTAACTGTTTTTTTCTCCTTTTGCTTGTAGTCGGTTTGATAGTATGATCGCTTTTGGCTTACCTGATCATCGGAATCGTCAGGAAATAGCATCCAAATATGCAAAGCACCTGTCCAAACACGAACTAGAAGAATTTGCAAGAGTTACAGAAGAGTAAGTTGGGTTAACTTTAGAAGAATTGACCTCTTATTTTTACTTTCGCCATGACACATTCTTAAATCGTTGAAATCATGTATAACTGCTCATAAGCCTTTTTCATAACTTGAACACTCAACAGGCTCCAATTAACTACATTGTTTTACCTTGTCTCAAAAATGTTTTGCTCATTTTTTTGTGACTTTTATCGTTTTTTGTTGTTTCAGTATGTCTGGAAGAGATATCAGAGATGTTTGTCAGCAAGCAGAACGATCGTGGGCGTCAAAGGTAATCCTCTTTCTTTCCGATTTCCACCAGTCTTAGTGTTCAGTGGATATCTTAGTATTATTAATTGATGGACAGATTATTCGAGGACAAGTGCCTAAAGAGGGGGAAAAAGCGAAGCTTCCAGCTCTTCAAGAATACATAAAATGCGCCGAGAGTCGACAGGAGGCGCTGCGTAGTGCTGCCGCAAACAGGAAGGTCCCAACCTCTTCCCATCCCAAGATACTATACTAAGCGACTGAGACCTTTTTTTACGCTACAAAATACAAATGTTTGTCTGTCTGTTCATTATTCAATAGAGTCGCTGGATTTGATTGGTTTCGCATGGTAAAAATAGAAACCAGAGAATATAAAAGTAAGTGTCACTAGCATTTTCTCTTCTATTTTCTTTGAAAGGGAGCATTAGAATTCTTTGTTTGACTGTGATCTTAATTTATTGGGATAGAAAACTGGTTTACCTAGTGAAATTCTGACCTTTTTTTCCTTTTCCTCTAGTAAGTAGCTCAGTTGAAATGCGAGGTGAAGTTTAGAAGTTTAATTATTTACGCTTTTTGGTTCTCAAACTTGTTTTTGTATTAGTTACGTCATCAAGAATAAGTTTATGCATCAAGAATAAGTTTTTACCGGGTTATTCAATCATATATTGCTAATGTTTTTACATTGAAGTACTTTTATTAAATTAGTTGTAAAAACAATTTATCCAATTAATTAAGTTTGCTTGACTCTTTTTCTAATCTATATTTTTAAATTTAAATTCAATCTAATATAAATTAGTTTTTTCGGATTGAATTACTTTTTTTAGTCGTATTTTATGCTTTTTAGAATAAAATCTTATATAAAGTGTGTAAGATGTACAATAAAGTTTAAAAACTTTGCAATTGTAAAACTTGGATCAGATTTACTTATCCGACTTGGATATGAGCGATAAACCAGATGTTAGATCAAAAAATTATCTGACTAATAATAACATTAAGTTTCAAAATACATTGCGACTACGTATTTTTGTGATTCAGAAATAATAAAAAAAGTAAAATATACTTTTAATAGGCATTTACACAACTTGATATTATATTGAACTTATATATTCAAATTTATATATTTGCTAAAATATATCTAAGTTAATTATTTTCATAACTAAATACAAGTTATATGACAATTTCATAAAAAAATTACCAACATAGATAATATAATAAATTCAAAGATAAAATATATTTTATTTGCAATATGTTCGACTCATTATTTATTAGATTTTAAAATTTTATATCATTGTTTATCACATTCGGTTTTTAAAAATTTCAACAAAAAATACCTTGCATTTATTGAGTATAATGAGAGTATTAAATATTAGAGCGCAAAGCAAAAAATAGGCGAGTGACTCTTTCTCACGATTTTTGTGAAATCCTGATCGACATGGCCTCGCGGGACAACAAGAAGGCATCGAGGGCGTCGAGCAGCCAAGCAGGCAAAATTCGCACTCTCTCCGATCTCAACCGTCCTTCCGCCGATTCCGACAGCGACTCCGATGGCCCTCAGGAGTACTACACCGGCGGCGAGAAGAGGTTCTCTTCTTTCTTAGTCATTTTCTTCTTTTCTTCATATCTTCTCATCCTTCAATTCTTGAATTCCAACCAACAGAACACAATTAGAAACAACAAATGGCGTTTTATTTCACTCGGTATATTTTCAAGTCCACGCTATACAAACTCTAGCAGCTTCCTAATATAATTTCTTGTATACATATTCCCTTGCCAATTATTACTGTAAAGATTGGTAGAGTTGACTTGCATCAAGCTGGCGTACCACCAGTCCAAGGACTAGGTTAGATTTTGGGAACAGTTTTTTTCGATCGTATGAATTTCTAGTATGATTTATGTTTATTTGAATTCAGAATTGCGATTATGCTTGCATGTTTGCTTTTGTCTTCCTGTAGTTGTTATTATTTTGTTGATCTTTTATGACCTAAGTTGTGACTGTTTTGTGTGTGTGGATTGGTAACCTTTTCCCCCATGTGCTCTTGCATGGGTCAACATTTACATTTTGTTGGAGATTCCATATGATGGACATGACCAAATCATAATAGACATGAGTGCAAACCTCAGACCAGATTTGAGAGGTTGAGTTATGCATAAGTCTAGTCAAGTTCATTGAAACTAGTTTGCCGCCTACAAATATCTAATCCTAATTTAAAGATATTGAGCAGTTTTGTTAGAGATCTATATCACTTAGATATATTACCAAATCATAATATATAAGTGGAGTATAAACTCCATTTTACAAGTCAATTTTGTGATATTGAGTTAGACACAAATACATTTACCAAGACATTTATTGGCATACTGCTGTGATGGTACTCGGACAATTTTCTTAAACCGAAATTAGTGATTAGATTTCAGCTTATCACTTGTATGTGTTACTGTTGAAACTGTTGTAGAGGTCCTGATGCATGTTCAATTCATAATCAACGGGAGTAGGGGGGTCTTCTGGAAATGCAAGGTTCAGTGAATGGTAACACAAACATGCACGTATTCTTTGACACTTTAGTAGTGTAAAGTGGTTTAAGATTTTTATAAAACTCTTTTTTGGTTTAAGAATTTGAAAACTTATCTTAAGGCATTAAAAGAAATAAAATCATGCTTATTATGAGAGGTTTGGAACTTTTGCTTTGAAGCTATTCTGCTTAAAGTTTGGTTCCTTTCTTCTGGTATAGAAGTTGGTTTTTCAAAACCATTCAGATCCATCTCAGCTAGTTAAAGAATGGGACAATGAAGTGATAGCCTTCAAAGTCTATAATACCAGTGTAGTTATATTATGACTTCAAGCATTGCCCACTTGATTAATGCTTTAAGCTGGTTTAAGTTCACAATATTTGAATTTATCAAACTAAATAGCCTAGTAGCTTGGGGTACCTATATGTCTATATTTTTAGTGATATTTTCATATAGTATGTAATGTATTCAATTTTAAGCTGTGTTTGGATGGGTGGAGCAGAATGAAAGAGGATATTCCCATTTTCAGATGGTTAGGGATGGGAACCAAAATTGTCTCACCATTATGACTAATAATTTCGATACTCTCTAATTTAGAGGGTTTTCAGTGGTTATAATTTGAGGTTAGCCTTCAATAATTTCAACCCAACACCTTAGCCTGTTTGCTAAAAGTAAGGATATTAAAAGGGCAATACTAGAAGATGAATTTGTAATATACTCACTTGGGTAATTATTATTTTTACTTTCAAATAAAGGAAAGGGGATCTCCACAATCCCTCATTAGAAGTTTCAAATAATAGAGTGGCACCATGCCATCTCCAACCGACTCCACTTCATCCTCTTCAAAATTTACAAATGTAGCTGTATGCTTCACTTGTATTCTTGTTTAGATCATCAAGCACCATACAGTGAAAAATCACTTTGATTTTCTTGATAGAAAGTATTTCACATTTGGAATTTGAAAATTTAAAATTACTGGTACATCAATTTTTCAAGAGATTTGCAGATACACTTGTTCAGTTGATTTAACAATTTGATTATTTTCTATCCAGTATTTAACCATTGTACATTGTATCTTCAGTGGAATGCTTGTCCAGGATCCTTCAAAGGGAAATGATGTGGATGCGATTTTCAATCAAGCTAGGCAACTTGGTGCTATTGAAAGGCCTCTTGATCAGCTTCAGGAACCTCCAAGGTCAACTAGCTTTACTGGAACTGGTAGGTTACTCTCGGGGGAAACTGCACAGTCTACTACTAATCAGCAACCTGAGGCTGTTGTTCACAACATTGTTTTCTGGAGTAATGGTTTCACTGTAAATGATGGACCTTTGAGGAGATTGGATGATCCTGAAAATGCATCATTTCTGGAGGTGATGCTGTTTAAGATTCTGATTCCATTGATGGTAAAATAATTCGGAAATAATGAGGTTGAGTTCTTGGAAAGACAAATCCTGATGTTGGAGTATTGACCTTTTAATGTTTTTCGGGAAATCGGGGACTATCTTAACAAATTCCACTTACATTTTCGTGAAAATTATTTAAATTCTTTCTGAAATCCAACATATTTTATTATATAAGTATTTGGTTAGTTGCTTTCATAATTTATTTCCAGACCATGTAAGAATGTTGCCCCAGAAATGTGTTTGGGCTACTTTTAATTTCTTATTGGTTGCATAAAATGGTTTCGTTGTGCTTAATGATATTTGCTATTTTTTAATGCAGAGCATAAAAAAATCCGAGTGTCCCAAAGAGCTTGAACCTGCAGATAGGAGGTCATCTGTTAACGTTAACCTCATCAGAAGGAATGAGAACTATCCTGTGAGGTTTCTATTTGAGTTTTTTTATTCGTTCCTGTCCCATTTATGTTAGACTGCACTGAATTTTGTTGACATTGTTTACTAGTTTTGGGGCTTTTTAACTTTTGCATTTTGAAATTCAATCCGGGTCCTTTTGTTATGCATAATTACTTGAGTCTGAAACCAAACACGCCCAGAGTGTAAATTATAAGTGCATTTGGTCATGGTTACAGGAACCCGAAAGGCAGCATGTTCCATTTCAGGGAGTGGGAAGAACTCTTGGAAGCAGCTCTACATCTGTGCCAACTGCTTCCTCAACACCGCCGACCACTGCGCCAACTCCTTCTGCGGGCCTGGTTGTTGATCAATCACTGCCATCGACCTCAATACAAATCAGGTTGGCTGATGGAACCCGCTTGATATCACAATTTAATCATCATCACACGATCAGCGACATCCGTGCCTTCATTGATGCATCTAGACCTGGGAGTCGGCAGAATTATCAACTTCAGATGATGGGTTTCCCCCCAAAGGTTCTAACTGATGAAACTCAGAGCATAGAGCAGGCAGGACTTGCAAATTCAGTTGTTATGCAGAAATTCTAGCAGACTGCCGTTTCATATTCGTCGTTGCTGGTTAAATGCTGCATTGAAGGGATGCAGTTTTATTGGGGATGTAGAGGTGAGGTACTTTTATTTCCATCATAAATATATTGAGATCCCCTGTGTTGGGGAACATTTTCTTTTATTTTGCTCAATGTTACCAAGTAATTTATTTGCTTTAGGACCAGTTGGATGACTTGACTTAGCATTGTTTTGGACCTAATTTCCTATTCTATATGATGACTGTGTTATTCTATTTCTAGCTGTGCCTAGAAACTTAACAACATATTATATTCAACACTTTACCACTGAAATATTTTCTTACCTTTGAAAATGTGGTAACGACTACATGTGTGGTGATATTGTATTATATTTCTTCTAAAGCTAACAAAAAGTGTGGTTATCTATTTCTACACACGTTTATATGTTTTTAAAGAAATTTTATTCCATCAACTAACCACATAAAGTTAATGTATACGGAACGGAAGTAATTATGACAATATATAAAATTTAATGTAATTTGAATATTCTTTTTATAGTATGATTTTAATTATAAATTAGCCTAATATAAATTATTTCACAATGGGAATAGATTATTTCTTATTTGAAATAATCCATCCATTTTACAAAATAATTTTAATTTTTTTTATAATTATTAATCATGTATATAAATTTAACTTTTTTTAAAAAAAAACTTTGTTAAAATTACACCAACAACAATTTTACTTAATTCACAATATAAAATTATTTAATCATTACATATTCATTCAAGTTTTTCTATATTTATTTAAGTGCATATAATTCAATTTGAATTCATTTTTTTAAAAATCAAATTCAAACATCAATTCAATTATCAATTCAATTGAACTACAAAATGTTTAATTTTTAGATAAGCTTTTCAGTTTTAATTGCATTAGATTTCGGAAAATATTTTATATTATAAGAAAAAAATTCGTTACATTAACTACTAACAAATTATACTGTGTTAATAGTTAAGAAATTAGAAAATCCAAATGTATTGATGATACAAAATATTGTATTTTTCCCTGAAAAAACAAATTGCTTTTAATGTTGATATTTAAAACAGTTGTGAGCAAAACGGAATTACATACTACTGGGCTGAGCTATCTCAGAAGAAAGACACAGATCAGAACTACTTGGCAGCAACGCAAAGGCAAAACATTGTGTGTGAAACATGCCTCAGCCTCACTCTTCTTAGGACCAAATCACATACTCCCTAAAACTCTCTCTCTCTCTCTCTCTCTCTCTCTCTCTCGCGTTTCGCTGCGTTTCGTCTTGTGAAATCTTCATAGGCATGGCGTCACGGGACAACAAGAAGGCATCGAGCAGCCGAGCAGGCAGAATTCGCACTCTCGCCGATCTGAACCGCCCGTCCGCTGATTCCGACAGCGACTCTGATGGCCCTCAGGAGTACTACACCGGCGGGGAGAAGAGGTTCTCTTCTTTCCCAATCTATCTCCTTCTTTCTTCAATCATTCACTGACGCTTCAATTCTTGCATTCTATCACACCGACACAAGAAAACTAAAAACTATGAATAAGTTTTATCGAAATCACTAGTTTTAATGTTAGTCCGCATCTTAGAATAGAAACTTCTTAATATCACACTGTATGAATAATATATTCCCTTACCGATTATTACTCAGAATTATTAGAGTTGACTTACAATAAGTTGGCGTCTCACCAGTCAATCAAACTAGGTTAGATTTTCGGAACATTATTTTTCAATTATATAATATTCGTGTATGACTGAAATCAGAGTTGCAATTTTTGCTGGTAGGTTTCATTTTGTCTTCTGAATTCTAATGTGTTGGTTTGGTGATGTTATTGTTTCCTTAGCTTCGCGTGCATATAGATTGTGACTGTTTTTTGTTGGTGTTGATTGATGACTTTTCTTCCCCCATTTCTATTGTCTGGGTTAACTTGATTGATCGCATATTGCTATGATATTGCAGAGGAAGATTTTCTAACAGGAATTTATCAAATTATGTAGCTTGGTAGCGTGAACGTATCGAAAGGGATAGCTATATATCTGTATTTTTAGTGATATTTTTTTTGTAGTGTATAGTATATTCATATTTAAGCTGTGTTTGAATGGATGGAGCAGAATGATAAAAGGTAATCAACCCACTTTTACAAACCTTTTTAGGTAATGAAGTGGAATGGTTAAGGACGGGAACCCAAACTACCTTACCACTCCTAACTTTCAAAATTTACGTACTCTCTCATTTAGAGGGTTTTGGATGGAACACTTCTTTTTATATTTGGAGGCAGTTTTTTATAGTTGTAATTTACTCCACTCAAGTAATTATCATCTTTAGTTCCAAACAATGGAAAGGGGGATCCCCACCATTCCCTCATTAAACAAATTTCAAGTAGAGTGGTATCTTACATCTATGCTTCACCCTCTTCAAAATTTCCAAGCATAGCTGTAAACTTAACTTCACCTGTATGCTTTACTTTTCTATAACCTCAAGCACCTTACAGACAAACAATCACTTTTGACTATCTTCGGTGAAAGTGTGACATTTGGATATTAAAATTACTGCTGTAACAATTTTTCAAAAGATTTATTGATCCACACATCTAATTCATTTGATTTTTTGATTTAATTATTTCCTACAAAGTATTTAACCATTATGCATTATATCTCCAGTGGAATGCTTGTCCAGGATCCTTCAAAGGGAAATGACGTGGATGCAATTTTCAATCAAGCTAGGCAACTTGGTGCTGTCGAAAGGCCTCTTGATCAGCTTCAGGAGCCCCCGAGGTCAACTAGCTTTGCTGGAACTGGCAGGTTACTCTCGGGGGAAACCGCACAGTCAACTACAAATCAGCAACCCGAGTCTGTTGTTCACAACATTGTTTTCTGGAGTAATGGTTTCACTGTAAATGATGGACCTTTGAGGAGATTGGACGATCCTGAAAATGCTTCTTTTTTAGAGGTGATGATATTTGGGATTCTGATTCCTTCATGGACTGAGGGTTAAATGATTTGAAAGTAATGAGGTTTTATTCTGGAAAATGCAAATTCTGATGTTAGAGGATTTAGAATTTGGTGAATAATGTTCAGGAAATAATGAAACACCGTAACAAATTTAACATGCAATTCACCGTTTTAGTTACATTTTCAGAAATCAAGCATCTTTTCTAATAGTTATTCTCTCAGTTGCTTTCGTACTTTATTTCTGACCATGTAAGAATGCTGCCGCTGAGTCGTGTTTGGGTTACTATTACTTTCTTACTGATTACATAAAATGGTTTTGTTTGTGCTTAACTATATTTGCTATTTTTCAATACAGAGCATAAAGAAGTCTGAGTGTCCCAAAGAGCTTGAACCTGCTGATAGGAGGTCATCTGTTAATGTTAACCTCATAAGGAGGAATGAGAATTATCCTGTAAGTTTCCTGTTAGTTTTTTGGTTTGTTTGTGCCCGATTTACTATTAAACTACAATGAATTTAGTAGGCATTCTTGACTACCTTTGGAGCTTTTGAACTTTTGTATTTTGAAAAGCAATGCTGTTATCTTGTTGTGCATAATTACTTGAGTCTGAAACCAAACACGCCCAGAGTGTAAATTATAAGTGCATTTGGTCATGGTTACAGGAACCCGAAAGGCAGCATGTTCCATTTCAGGGAGTGGGAAGAACTCTTGGAAGCAGCTCTACATCTGTGCCAACTGCTTCCTCAACACCGCCGACCACTGCGCCAACTCCTTCTGCGGGCCTGGTTGTTGATCAATCACTGCCATCGACCTCAATACAAATCAGGTTGGCTGATGGAACCCGCTTGATATCACATTTTAATCATCACCACGTCATCAGTGACATCCGTGCCTTCATTGATGCATCTAGACCTGGTGGTCGGCAGAATTATCAACTTCAGATAATGGGTTTCCCCCCAAAGATTCTAACTGATGAAAGTCAGACCATAGAACAGGCAGGACTGGCAAATTCAGTTGTCATACAGAAATTCTAGCAGACTGCTTTTTCATGGTATTGTTGCTTACTGGTTAAATGCTGCGTTGAAGGGGTACAATTTTATTGGGGCATTATAGAGATGAGGTACTGTTATTACCATAAAATCAAAAACAGATAGGAATATTCCCCAATGTTGGAGGACATTTTCTTTCTGTTGCTCAATGTTTACCAAGTTTGCTTTAGAACCAGTTGGATGGCTTGGCTTGGCTTTGCTTTGAACCTAATTCTATATGCTATGATTATTCTGTTGTGTCCTCTTTCTAGCTGGGGCTAGTGACTAAAATTTTATATTATTGAATACTTCACTGAAATATAGGATAACCCTCGGTTACTCAATTCAGTTTTTGAAAATGTGCTACCAACTACCAATTTTTGTTATACTATGTCTTCTGATTGCAGGGCACGTTGTACATATTATTTGTACGAATCCAAAGATTTTAGGAGAAGCAATATTGAATAGAGAGAAAAGTTCATTTTTTTTCTCATTTTAGTTGAATGGAAAGGAAAACAACCTGTATATCACTGTATCATATTTACATTTATTTTTATTCATTCACAAATATTGTTACTTTACCCTTATATGATTCCAAAGAAAACGTAAATAAGGACATTAGACCCTTCACAGTCCATTAGAATTGTTTTAATTTAATTCTTTTCATATTGAGAACCAGTTTGTGTTTTCAAAAGGAGTCCCTATTTGAAATATAATTTAACTACCATTATGACTGTATTATTGAAACGTATGATTTGATGTATGTTTACAATTGACGTGCAAAGCTTTCTAATAAGAGATTACACTTTCCTCGTTAATATAAAAATAGGTTATGCTAATAGTAAGACTTTCATTGTTTTGGAAAGGTTATTCTTGTGGCGGAGTTTATAGGTCGCGAGGAAGCTATGTATGACCCTCGAAATTATTTAATTTTTAAAAAGTTATGTATAGAGAGGAATATGGAGAAGAATTTTGAGAGTAAAAAAATGTAATATGATATACAAAATTAAAATGAATCATGCGAGTAAGAAAAATGTAATATGTAACTATTTGAAAATATTTTTTATTCAAATTATTGTATTTAATTATCAGCATAAGTATTGTATAATTAATTTTTTTTCTGATCAATGCGCTCTTATCTCCCTTCGATGTTCTTCAGTCTCAATTTCTCATTAAACAAGAGAAATTTTCTCTGCATGGTTTTATCTCTAGGTGTTAACATTATTAGGAATATATGTTTTACGTGTTGTAGTTTTATAACTACAAATTTCTCTTAAGTTTTATATATATTTTTTACTTAAATATGTTTTTATTACTTCTGTAATTATACAGACTTTTGTTCATTACCATCGCTAAGAAAGAGTTTTTATACGAAAGTATAATTAGAACGTATAAACACAACAATTAAAACTACAAAAAATATGTTTGTTGTTGCTCTACTATAATTTTAAAATAATTAATTTTGATATATTTAAAAAAGAATATATTAAAATAATGTAACTTGGAGGTTGTACAGATGAAACTCAAAATGGAAATTCAAAATTAAGGTTTCAATAATAATAAGATATAGGTGAAAAAGTAGGATTAAAGTAACATATGTGGGGGGTGTAAAAACAAGGTTTAAAGGGGGGTGTAAAAACAAGGTTTAAAGGGGGTATACATTCTAATTGTAAAAAGAATTTAGGTACGGTTGGAGAATACAAGTGTAAATACCAATAACCCAAGAATTTATAAGTTTTAGCCCAACAACATTTTTGGCTTGGGTAGACGTTAGTTTCTGACAACCAAACCAACCAACGGATTTAGATCTTAATAAAATATTTACAACATTTTCTAGTTTATCCTTTTCATTAATATGAAATTCAAGTTCTGTTTGTCTTAAATAGCAATAAAAAAATTAAAGATGATGAAATGAAGAATTAAATTTCCAAAAATTAGAAATGTCAAAGTGTGCTGCAGCCAGTATGCTAAAATTTAAACAATTAATACTTATAAATTAAGATAAAAATAAATTATATTTCATTTGTATTATACTAGTGTAAACACAGGCGCTATCGCGCCTGTGTGTACGCATTTTTTGAATTATATTAAGAATTGATGATATTGTAATGTTATTAATTTAATAAACAAAATAAAAGTATATTTATAAAAAATAAAATAAAATGTACGAAGAAAATAAGAGAAAAATAACTATTGATGAATAGTAAGAGAAAAAAAGAAAAAAGAGATAAGTAAATAATTAAATTTAATAAATAATTAAATTATAAAGGGTAAAGTTGGAATTATGAAATGTGGACACAAAAGAGGGAATCCCCTTTATATATAGTTATAGATTACTGATGTAAATCTTTAGAAAAAGATTAGAAAAAGAAAATCTTTAGCATGCCTTACTATATTCATATCAGCATATACTTTTAATATAAAATATAAAATTCGACAATAGTTCACTCTCTACATTTTTTTGCTTATTTCAATATAAGTTATAATTTTCTTTTGATAAAAGCAAGTTTTCAGTAGAAAATACCATTTCCTTTCACAACCATTGTCAATTACAAATAATTATCAAATTACATCTGCTGTTCAAGACTAAAGAGATTGGCAGAGAATCTAGGGTACGCAGAGAAACAATTTTCGTGAAATATAAAAACAATATTTTCTGGTGAACTGGAAGGATAGATATCGAAACATTAAATCCAGATGTGCCCTGAAACATTATGATAGTTTGATATTCTTTCAAGGTCATTCACTATCATTCTGTGATAATTTGCAATTGTTTCAACAAAACAAATGTCCTCCATTGTCATCAGCTAATGATCATTTTGTTAAAAAATTCAGCATGTTCAGGAAAATACTCTATCAATTCATCCTTTGTCACCCAAACAAAATCCTCACACTCTGCAATGTTGAACTTGTTTTTAGCAATTACTTGAGATAGAATAAGCACGGGAAAGGCTAGTTTTGGAATCATGTGACAACCAAACAAGTTAAAGTCCTAAGCACTTGAAAAAATAAAGTGCCAACATATACTGATATAAATAAGAATATTATAAAAATTGAAGCTTCAATAAGTAAGCCAGAAGTACAACAAATTTCTTATAAATATACCTTGTAAGATGTGGATCCAGACTGGTCTTCTGTAGGCTGAACAACCATATGGCCCATTGGAGCGTTTCCAACAAAATATGTATTAGAAAGATCTCCTATGATTGATTCCAATGCAGACTCTGCACACTGCAAAATTAAAAGAAGTTAATAGGGAAAAGTTATAGAAGAAGAAAAGGAAAGCCATATGCCAACGTTCACCTTGCGCATGGTGTCCTCAGATTCATAAACTTTCTCAGGAAAATGCCACACAGGCTTTGCACTAGGAGCCCCATGTGCATTACCATAGATGAGAAGGTAGAGTCTTCTATCAAGAGCTCGTTGTAATGACCTAAGTAGACATGTGGTAACAAGTAAAAGAATGAACAGCCATGAAAAAATGATGTCTGAAAGCAAATTCATTTGTTTAAAATAATGAAAAAGAGAAGGGATAAGTATAGATAAATGTAGGTAAGTGTCTCTCTGTTTTCTCAGCATTGAAATTATGTTTTAGTTTTGACTATGTTACCTAAGACACAGAATGAGGATTGGTCCTTGACCTAGCATCAGTGTATTCTCAGTTTGAAATAAGAGCTGTATACATTACTATGATGACTTTCATAAAGACTAAATGCGAGTATGAGAATAAACAAATGGCAAGTTTGCTCTACATTATATAATCAACAATTTATCAAAGCAAAATTCATTCACTCGCCACTAAAGCAGGCAAGGGAATAAAAATGGAATTTAAATTCTAAATAACACTTGCTAACAATTATCCGTAACTAAACAACATGCTACAGAAAATAGACATTGGTCCACTCCCAAGGAAGATGAGATCAAGTAAAAACCAATATCTCATTAGAGAATCACACGTACTGAGATGATGGCTTTTCTTTTATAGCATTCGTCTTCCTTCATATGCTAGTGAAATTTAGCATTCTCTTATGGTAAAAGTGTATTCATATTGGTACATACCTTTTATCATTGTTTTTGTCAGCTTCAGTGAATCGTGGTGCTGGCACATAGTCAATCTGATAATCACCTTTTCCCCTGAGAACATATGAAAAGAAGAAACTATCTGTATTGCCAGGTATGATAAATATAAGCATATCAACACTTTGAGAAGGAGGAAAAAAGAATATGAAACATGTGTCATTGCATCATAGTCCAAGCCACTAAATTACATTTGGCGAACCAAGTAAAATAATCTAAAAGGCGTCATCAACTTTATAGGTTTGGCAAAAGATCCAAATCAACTATATAGCCAATGAAGTCATTATAAGGCTTCGGCAATCCTTTCCTACTAAACTAATTTTGTAAGATTGAGTTAAGCCATATAAATTTTAACACCGTGACAAGTTTCCTAGATCTGTTATTGGGTCACACCCATATAAGTCAATGCTTTAGGAAGAGGGTTTGTCAGGCCTTCGACAGCCAGCATAAAACATGCCAATATAACACATGGATCACTCAGTATTTGAAATGCCACCTTGCGATCTCTCTCTTCAAAACTAATTAAATGTAAATACCAAAATATTCAAACTATAGACATAGCCTTGAGTACTTATACCTTGCATCAGATTTGTCTAGAAATTCTTCGGGATATCTGCGCTGATATTGTTGTCGCCACCGAAACCTAACAGTTTAAACCCCATACAAAAAACCATTTAGCACGATAGTCACTGCCAAAACAGGTTCTTCATCAGGTTAGATAACTAAAAAAATTCACCAGAATACAAGTTTTTCATTTTCCATATTTTCTCTTTTGAAACTTCGAGGAGATGGAAAATAGGATATTCATCACTAGAATTTATCTAAACATCACCCTGCACCTAGTTTACAAATCACCAAATTCATAAAAGGAGAATCTAAGTTCAACAATTCGGGTTCACATGACATCCCTTCCTCCTCTACAGTCCTCCAGCGGAATCACATTTTTTTGCCTTTAAAAATGAATTAATATCTTCTATGACTACAAATCCAAGACTCAATGAAGGTCAAATTACCCAATTCATTTTATCTTTACTAGATAACTTTTTATTCAAGCAGACCATAATATCAAAGTCAAAGCAGAGAGAAACTCACGAGAATTCTTGAAATGCGTAAACTACAGGGTCAATTTTGGGAATGACCACCGGCAGTCTCTCAAAGAGCACAGAAGCAACGAGGTTCTCAGAGCTTGTGCTGAATCCTCGTCTGGTCAAGAGAGGTCGAACCAATGACAACTTCATCCTAGATGTTTGCAGAACCATCAGATGCAGAAAAAGAAGCAAGAGAAATAAATCTAAAATCTTTGCGGAAGAGGATTACACTCTCTTCAGTAGAAATACAAATGCTCAGTTTATTAGGAAAAATATTTTCTATATTCAATTTAATTATTATTGCTGTCATGATTTCTTCCCCAACTTTGTATGCGAACAAATTTGAAGATCAAGTTTATACAAGTACACAATAATGCTATTTTTTCTAAGATTTGACAGAATACATCATATAAGCAAATGCTTGATGTGCAATAATACTCAAGAGCACAGTAGCCATAGCTTCATAACAGATCACGTGTACCTATATCCATGGTAGTAATAATTAAATTAATAAAATCCAAGCCCAAGGTTCTAATCTTCATCTTAACGTACACATGAATTAGTTTAAGTGTCAGATATTCTATAGATGGGGGTTAGGGGGGTAAGGTCCTACAGAAGGATTCATAGCTTAATCATCAATGCAGTCATGTGCTTCTGTTCTAGGAAAAAAAAAAAGTAACACACAGTTTATGGTTTTGAAAAAATCACATCACCAGGCACCAACGGCTTCTAATATCTAATATGAGTGCTAAAGTTTCAAAGACTGACAATTAACGCCATGAGCTTGAAATTCTGGTCACATCCGCAGATGAAAACATATAAGAAACAAGTATATAAGCAGGCAGCTGATAACTTGAGGTTTCCCAAACTCAAACAAAAATTCAAAATTAATGTTTTCATGAATTTGATGCAACGCCATATCACTTTTCTGATGGCATTGGGGGTTTCCTTTAGATCAGAATCTATAATCTATAGAAAGGGAACAAAAAGCAGAGAATACAGAAAGAAATGGCAATGCCCAATCAATCAATGAGGTCCCTAAAAAGAAAAAGAAAAGAGCTTTCTTACGTTAACGAAAGAACGGTAGCGTACAGCCCGAAATATCATTCCATTCCGTACAAAATACGAGAGAGCTGTTGCAGCAAAGGTTACTAGTGAAGGGAAGAGAATAGGGGTTTTGAATGTGGGGAAGCCATAGACACCAAAAGCATAAACACCGAGAGAAGGAAAGAAGGTTCTGAGAGTACTTTATATTCTATATTACACTCTCCAGTAAAACATACAAATGCTCTCTTATACAGAAATTCACACTCTTCCTTTCTTTCTTCACTACCAACTTTTATATCAATCCATTCTTACAAATTTTAGTCCTTTGATTATGATGAGATTGCCAACATAATATAGTTAATCTTTTTCATATATAAAAGTTAAAGATTCCATTTTCGTATATTTTTTTAATTAGTGATAATTAATAATTTAATATATGTTTTTTCAAAATTATGGACATAAATTAAAATTATAAAAATAATGTGAACTTAATAACTTTTTGTATCTGGAAAAAATTAAATCATAATGAAATGAAAATAAATACTAAAATTCTAAATTAATTTCTTTTAAATTTAAATGAACTTCTTTTGCCTCTCATGGGGACTCCCTAGTTACAATATTGTGATGCTAAATTTTGGTCCATATTCATCAAAGCATAAGTTATTTAAAATAAAATGAAACTATAAAAATTATTCAATAGATAAAATGACCATTAAAATTTAATTAAATGCATTAACTTGAGTTCTTATTAACAAAATCCCCAGCTCATAAATTTAATTAAATTGTTTTATCAAAAATAAAAATGTAAATACATATAAAATTAACTCAATTACAGAAACTAGTTTCCATATGGGTCTTCGATTAAGCAAACATTATAGCCCACGAAATCCATTCTATGTACAATTTTTTAGGATTTTACGGTACCTTTTTTATATTTCTATTAATGCACTTCGGTAACACTCAAAACTAAATTATAGTTATTCATGATAAATTTGTATGAATTAAGGGTAGTTTGTGGACCAGGGAGTTTGTTCTCGTACACCTTATAAGTTTTACATCGATTAAGAGTTGAGGTCAAACGTAATTTAAATATTTTTTGTTCATTCCATCATCTGAGACATCTTTAGAAAACAAAACCGTGATAGAATTCCACGTTTCAAAATGAACTACATCTCGAAAACGTGGTGGATATATCAGTGTGTTGTTTATTAAATCCTTGCAAAAAAGGTTTATTGTTCTCGACTAAAACATGACAATTAGAATTTTACAAAATAAATTTGTCTCTTTTTTATTTTATTGATGTGTAAAATACTAGACAGATACCTTATTAAAAGATTTTTTTTATGAACATATGCACAATTACATCATATTATATTATTTTAATTTTAATATTTACTGTTATAAAGTAAACTTTAAGCCTAATCCAATCCTAAAAAACTATTTTGTAAGTGAGGCTTGTACCCCACTTATATATATTATGAAATTATCTTATCTCTAGTCAATATGGAACTTTCAAGACTTAATTCTCTTATATTATAGATATAGCATTATAGTTTTGCATTTTGCATCATGCTTTTAGATGGTGTAATATACCATAAGGGAAAAGTTAAACTTGAAGTATGATGTCTTTAAAAGTTAAAACACTTAAAGCTAAAGTGAATTACTTATGTACAAGAAAATGTCATGGGTGAAAGTATTGTATATTTGGTATCTAATATATTTTAGATTTTGATATTTTGATTTTAATATTTATCTTTTAACAAGATTTTATTATATGTTAAATTGATTTAATGTGATATCTTTCACTAAATTGACATTATTATCGTTTAAGTCTTTTTAAAAGGTTTAGTGATTAAGTTAGTCTCTTTATAAGTCAATTGAGTTTTTGTATTGTTTAAATAAATAGATAATGTGGTCATTTTTGTGAAATGAGCTTTAAATTTGTTAGTAGGCGACCTCTCTAACCTCTTCTTTTTCAGGGACACAATTTCACTGAAATCTTCTTTGTTTTGCCTCCTGCACTGTTGATGATGGGCACATGAACCCAATTTAGATTTGTTTCCCAAATTTGTAAGGATAATATTGACATAAATAAAACCACATTGTCTTTTATGTAAAAAATATAGAAAAAAAGTATAGAAATCAAATTACTAATTAAACTTTTTATCCAATTGATACATGATAATATTTTAAATAACTTTAACACCAATTTAACATAAGATATCACATCGAATAAATTTAACGTGAACTTGAACAAAAACAAATACAATGAAAAAAAAATCAAAATCAAAATAGAAATTAAATCAATCTCCTCTAAAAATTGTAATCCACATAAATAATGGGCAAAAGCTGCCTATTTCTACAGTAACTTACAACTAGACTCCGGATACCTATACAACCTTAAGGACATGTTTCATTGCAATTCTTATAAACACTTTTTTAAAGAAAAAAAACATTAAGATGACTTAAAATTAGCTTATAGAAAAATAACATACAAAAGATATTAAAAAGATTTTTTCACAAACTAATTTATACATTACTTAAATTGTATTAATAAAAACTTAATTTATTTAGTTTATTTTTTTCTATTTAAGAACCTTAACATACTAACTTAACCTTAGTTAATAAGAATTTCATTATTGAAATATTGAATAGCACAATTGCGTAGTTTTTCTATATTATTGAATTATACATGTAAGCACACATGTATATACATATTTGTCATGTCAAATATCTTACTCAAATCAAAATAATATAAATCTTATCTTTCTAACTAATTTTATAAAATTGACTAACTATCAAAATGTATTATAAAGAAAATAGATATTCATCCACTTGTTGGGTAGACATGGAACCACCAATTCCTATTCATGCGACTCAGTTCAACTCATTCATACAATTACATCCATCTAGTATTAGAGACAAATATACCTTCGAAGTTATGTATCATACCAAATTCTAGAATTTTACCACTTCTGATGGGCAACAAAAATAGGTCACAAATAAATTATTGCTGTAAAAGATTAAATTATTATAACTACAGAAGTAACAAGGACTTCAACATTTTTTGGAATTTTATTTATTCATATAAGGTTGTGAATATTATGTTTGAGTAGATGATCCACACCTGCGTACAATATATATAGCAATCTAGGATTTCTTAGAATGCTTACATGAGCTCTGGGCATATTAATATTAATAACATAAATATAATATTTTTAAGGTTTTAGTGACAACAGCAGTCTACGAGAATCCGAGGTAGAAACTATGATCTTGCTAGAGCATGGGATGTGAGAGATCCATGGGAAATGGATTGGCCATAACAGTATCCACGTAGTAGTGTGGATGGCTTGGATCCATCACCACAAACTGCATGTCCTCCGAGGGTTTCCAGTGTCGTTTCCTTTGATTAATAAACCAGTTGTTGATTTGCTTCTGATCCAAACCTGTGGACTCTGCAAGAGCCAGCTTCTGTGACTCCTGTCAATGAATAATAAACCTTCAATCAAAACCTTGTTTTTTTCTAACTATTGTTATGTCGAAGACATTAGAAAGATTGAACAACATACGGATGGATAAGGCCATTTGTAATGTCTGCTCCACCATTCCAGCAATTGTTGTCTTGCTTCTTTAGGTAGCTTTCCCTTTTTCCTCTTTTTCATGAACTCCTGCTTCAGACTGCCCAAGTATCCACTGTACTTCCGCAGAAGCTGACCCTTTAATTCTCTGTCTTCTGCCTGAGGATCTATCATGCTCTGTAGATCAACATCTTCTTCAGATGATCCATTCCTATCACCCCCCTCATTACAACCTGAACATAACATCATTCAACTCGATTACGATAAGAACAGTCACCAAAAACATTCTCTAGATATTTCTCAAGCAATAGGTTTTATTCAGACTATAGCTTTAAAGAAAAGAATAACTAGAAGTACAGCTTGCAATCATGAGGAAATAATTGATCCACACCACTGAAAGTATGCACTTGAATTGGTGCATAGGATAAAGAGCCGGGTGACAAGTTGAAACATTATTCTATCCATTTAAACTCAGAAAATGGACGCTACGTTTTCTTTATGTCCGACAAAGTTATGGACCAAAAAGTGTACTCGTGTGTGTGTATATATACTGTTCCAATGTAACTTATGAATGGCTACTTTATCGATATACATACCCTCACAAACTTTCCATTGTAGTTTTAAGCTACAATACAGTGACTCATTCTACTTAAGAATGGCTCGTGATTATAACCAGAAAATATGCAAAAGCTTTTACACATTTCATCTATAGTCATCAGCACAATTGCAGTAAAGTTTGACTAATATGGATGGTTATCAAATTCAAATGTAGATTTCATTGAACAATCAGCATTATGTAGATATGACAGCATGCATATCCATTTTCAGTTTAAGCTATGTAAATAAATAATTACCACAACTCTATGGTTAACAAATATGACAAATGCATCTGAAGATTTAGTACCTATGGAAGCACACGCAGTCACAGGAAAGGCAATATGCATTGACCAACTTTTGAAATTACACATAATAGTTTGAGTTTGAGGAAACAAATAGGGCGAGACTAAAAATATATTTTGATTTTCAATTGATTTTTTTTTTGTACACAACAGTTTTAAAATGAGTTGCACATCATCGAGTGACTATCATCCTGATAAACAATAATGGAAGTTAGTATAAAGTGGTATCTCATCAATGATGTTAACCCCTCACGCCAAAAACCCTTTAATGCTGTGAAGTGAAAGATGGGATTGTAATATCTCACATCTACAACAGCATCATATCATATAGAGGAATTTGGATGGAGAAAAAACAAAAATGTAAAAGATCTTTTATCGCTTGGAGGGAAAACAAAGGAGTGGAGAGCTAAAAGAAAATGAATCAAGCTAAATTGCATTCAAACCCTTCCTATATAGCAAAATGTAAAGTAAATAGCATCTTTAATGCTTTACTTTTCTAATAGCTTTAAATTAGCTCTTCTTATAAAACAATAAATAGGAAGAAGATAACCCTCTTTAAGTCCATAAACTACCAATTTTTCTGCTCACGGTTGAAATCTTTTCTATGTTTTCACACCATTCTCAACGGTCAGAAAACATCTCACCGACAGAGTTCTTTGAAGTTATCAATATATCCAATTTCTTTTATTTCCAAATGATGCTAATTTGAATCCACTGAAATAAATGATTTTGCAGATTCATTTATTGATCCATACCTCAAAATCATAACGACTAGAAGAATTCAGATCACACCTACCCTTCATTTCTTTTTTTATCTTTGGTTAAGATAAAATACAAATATAAGAAATACAATTACTATAATTATTTATGTATAAACTATTCTGCTATAACCCTCATTGTTCAAGAATGAAAAGAAGAAAAAAAAAATACAACTGTACTCCAGTCTCTGTGTTTTAAAACAAAATTATGCAAAAACAAAGGTAATAAATTATTTTGTCTTCATGAAATAGTTGAGATTATCTTTCTCATTTTTACATCATTACACACACAATATAGACACACACATGTATTGATTAAAAAGTAGGAGTATAACAAACAAAAAAATAATATCATCTTTAATTATTATAAACCAGAAAACAAAGCCAATAATAAAAAAACATTTTTAAAAACTGAACTAAAAAAATAAAGTATATAGCATTTAATATTCCAAATGTATCTCCCCACAGTTTCACTAAAAGCCTGCGATGTAGTGATAAACAAGAATAGAAGGTTTCCTCTATTGTTTTTGTTGTAGTTAAAATATCAAAAAATATAATAGTAGTATTTGATGCTTAAATTCACTCTTCCAATTTAAAAATTCTGCACTTATCCCCAAAGAACTTTGGTCTTTTGTGCTACTTTTTAGTCTGCATATTACGTTTCCAAGGAGAGCATGTAGCTAAGTTCCTAAGTTCCTACCCAGCAATTACCACTCCAGGTCAAGAAGAAACCCTAATCCCTAGGTTATTTACCAGACCTAATTTTACCAGCAAGCTTCCCTCGGCCATTTCATCCATCATTCAACTCTATTCATTTCAAGTAGAATCTTTAACGCATAAAGGAAGCAAAACCAGCCAAACCTGAGAATCCCGGTAAAAATCAAATGGGGAAATAGATGACAAGAATGTAACTAAAGTCTTATATTTCCAAAAAAGACAGCTGTGTACATGTCAATATCAGGCACACACGAGATGACGAATTAGCAAGATACCAAAACAGTTTAATCAATGCACTAACACCAAGAAGACGATACAGATATGTACCACACCACCATCTACACTTTCACAGACAAAGCCACGCTTTGAACAAGGGCACCCATGCCAGTATTTGAAACCCTCACACATACAAAGACTAGGGAGCAAAATAAAATACATCGTTCAAAGAGAGCGTATAGCCCAATCATTGTTAATTCTTAAAGACATCTAAAGTTGAAAAGAAAAAGTGGTGCTTCATCAACTTTAGGCACCTTTCAATCCTCACAACACACATCCTTAAAACACAACACAGGCATGCATTGGTAGTCAATTAATCAAACATCAAATACTAAGCAATTAACGTTAGAAACAACCTGACAACGTCGATATACTCCTTAGGAGTTGTTATTTAAGAACACTTTCCGATGTTTTTAAAAAATTTTCAATTGGAATTAGAGTTTTATCTCGATAGTTTATGTAAATCTTTTGATAAGTTCCAATTCTGACAGGAGAACAATACTTACTCACGGAAGGAGTGTATCCAATTTTTTCACCGAACTTAATAGATCATGGTATTAAATATGAACAATAATTTCAGAAGATAGCATAGATATAGAGAGAGAAAGAGGGTCATCACCGAAGTCGGAGGAAGAAACTGTAAGATTTTTGAACTGACACTCAACCCGTTGAAGGAAGAGCATGGCTTCTTTTAAGGGTTTGGAGAGTTCTTGCTCGTACTTGGTCAGCATCTCGCAGTAAGCTTCCATGAACTGATCCAGAGCTGGATCTTCACCTATGGAGCTCGATCCAGCTGCATCTCCGGCCATTGTCACCGCAGAAGCACAGGCTTCCTCTAACCTTGCCACCACTTCAGGCGGGGCTCCAACCTGCAAAGAACGTGTGAAAACCATGTAGGGTGTAATATGTGAAGGTGCCACAAACACATGATATAACTTCCATGAAGTAAACTGTCTTTATCACTTCTGCTTTAAAGGGTTTTTTGACTTCTTTGCAAATTCTCTTTCTTACGAAGGAACATAACTTATCAACATAGTGTTTTTAATAGAAAGAAACAAAAATACAAGTCCACAAATTCACAGTACACATGCCACACAACTCAGATCCGAAATTGCCAAAGAAAGGGAGTGTGCAGAAAGTAATTAATTAAGCATCGATCGTTTTCAACCACAAAATCTGTCCACCTTTTTTACACAAGGAAGGGGTGTTTGAGGTGAACACATACATCACACAAGACTCAACAAGTTAAAAGAAAGCTTTTTCTTCTTTTCTCACCTTCTGACAGTTGACGTAAGCAGCCAAGAGACGGTGATAGTGAGGATGGGCCATGATCTTGGCCTTGACAGCAGAAGAGGAAGAGGAGGAGGAGCTTCCATTGTTGTTGTTGTTGCGGTGGTTGTGGTGGCCACTCTCCATGAAATAGTACCCTACCCCAGTGTTGTTGTTATCATCGTTGTTGTTGTTGTTGTGGTTATTCTCGAGCATGATAGAAGGAGTTCCACTGTTACTGCAGTTGGGAATGAAGAGACAGTTTGTGTTTGCATTATTATTGGTATTATTACTAGGATTAGGATTTATTGGATGATGACCAGCATGATGGGAAGTCACCAAAGGCATCATCGTCATTGGGCATAGCCCACCACTGTTTTCTCCAAAAGCCAACAAATAAGAAGTGCCATTAGAACTACTACTACCCTCCATGGTTTGCTTGCACATTCACTCACTTGTCAACAACACACAAACACACATTCATTCACTCACTCACTCACTGTCTTATCTTTTTGCCAACCAACCTCTGTGGTTCACTACAGTTGTTCGCTCACTACTTGCTAGTCTTACGACATATAACTAAAACAAAGGCACTCTCTATTTGATGAAGTCCGAAGATGTTTGTCTTTCAGAGCTCTCCCGGGTTTTATGGTAAAAGTATCAGGCTTTTTACAGAAAATCCTAAATAGTGATAGTGGTGGCTATAGTCAGTTACATGAAGTAAGTAGTATAGAGGTTTTCCCACTTGGCTTTTCTGGCAAAGCCTGCACAGAGTTTTCCTTTGGAAAATGAGTGTTAAATGTTAAACTTAGTTTGGAGCATTAATGAATGAAATGATTTTCTCTCTCTGATTCTAGTGGTTACACGGTTACACCTGTGAGTGAGAAGACACAGCAGAGCGCACGCGGGGCACACTGAGAGAACGATGAGTTAGCGAAGAAGAGAAGGGGGAGAGGGTTCGTATAAGGCACTGCTACAAACAAAGGCTTTTACCTTCCCAATGAAAGCTCTCCCTCTCTTTTCCTGCACTGCCACTGATACGCTGCCATTCCTGGCATAAAACAAAACAGAAGAGAGAGATAGAGAGCCCAACCAAGTTTTTAGTTTGTTTAGGAGAGAAAGGAACGATCAAATCGAGGAAGAGAAAACAAGTTACCTACTACTGACCATCAATGGAGAAGAGATAGATAGATGGATAGGTTTATGTTTATGTTTATGGGGCACGGAATCCACCCTTCCCCTCTTCTCTCTCTCTCTCCATCTTTGATGGCAATCCTTCCACTCATTTAATATTCTCACTCCCTTTGTCCTCTTCTCACCACAGTGATTAAAAAATTCTCTAGTCCCACAAGTACTAACCCGTATTTATCACAACATTAGGGATTTAACATCTTTGCTTGATTTGGTTGATTGCTGTTTTAGCTCCAAAATAGAAGTTTTATGTCTCTAAAGATGAGCGTTAATCAAGAATACTTACTTTATTATAAAAATTGTTGCATGTGCGGAGCTAAACATAAATGAATACACAGTGGTTGGTGCGGTAGCATATGATCTAGAAATACGATAGAAACTAATAATAATTTAGCACAGAAAAAGCGCGTCTGTGACTAGGTAAATAAAGCTGGCAAAGTTTGTGGGACAGTCCGAATGTCTCTTCCTTTCAATCTCTTTTTCTCTATTTCCAGCACAATAGGTTTTCTCTATATCCCATCCCATCCCTCGGTTCATAATAAAGGCCTAGAGTAGCATCACTTCCCGTAAAATACCGTAGTGAAAGCACCTCCATCAGGTTACGTACACATTGTCGCTTCCCATTGTCCCCCTCTCCCGGTTTCACTCTTCATTTTTCTTCGCTCATTTATTGTTAACAAGTACATATATCACTTCATTTCCTTTGTTTAAAATAAATATGTAACGTTAGCAACAAATAACTCTTTTTGATTCAAACATAATAACTCATATCAGGTGGTGTATAATACGCGTATGTAACTGTTGGTACATTTGTGAAGATAGTCGTAGTTCTTGGAAGTTCTTAGAAGTTGTTGTTCTGATAGTATTTGTGCTGGGGGTGATGATGATGATTTCAGAAATTGTGAAATGCAATTTGCAGAGAGATAGTGTACTGTAGCGGGTGTGGTAGGTCTAGGAATCTCCACAGTCCATCGCGCCATGAATGAATGACCACTTCAGGCTGCTCCGCTGAACTGTTATCTGTCTCTCTACCTATTTTTGCATCTTTATTCTTATTGTAGCCACTCGCCACACTTAGAAATAATTCTATCTTTTTTAGCTTTAAATGTACTTTTTTTTTATCAGCATGTAATGTATTTTGCAATTAACATTTATTTTATTCTAAAATCTATTCATCCATATCCTTTATTATTTCACACATATTTTTTAGCGTCTTATAAGAACTGACCAAAAATGAAAGTTATTATGGTAGAAAAAAATTCATTAAGTAGGTATAGTTCATGTTTAGGTTTGCCTTGTAAAATTGATTTTTTAATAATGAATTAGTATGTATTTAGTTTCCAAAATTAATTAAAAAATAAAAAATTCACCTTAAATAAAAATCAACTAATTCCTACTTCTACATTAGAAATTTGACTAATGTTAAACCAAACACACACATAGTCTCATAAATATATTGACAAATTTTTACCAAAAATCAGTAACCGAGTATTCTAATTTTTACCTAAACTTGAATTTGCATATTTTTCAAAGTGAATTGTGTTAGTTTCCAAATAGCCATCTTAGAGCCTATTTCTAAGAAATTAATATTAAAAACACATATACGATGATGTTGGTATAAATATACTCGTTAAATGAAAGTAAAAGAGACAAACAAAAGTTTATATCTATTAAATTAGGGAAAAAGTTGAAAATAAACATTACTTCAATATAGAAATGAGATAGTCAAATTTGACTCATCAAATGTCATTTTTAATCTTATATAATAAATAAGATGGTATTAAAAATGTATATTTTTTTAATTATTAATTCTGAAAATTATAGATATAATTTTAGAATTTAGGATTTGAAATAAAAAAAATTCTTCTATAAATAATTTTGTTTTTTTTATATTTTCTGTTAAAGTCGTGTCGTAGTGCGTGTAATTTAATTTATACTAAAACTTCTACTAACAAGTTGAGTTTAACTTCTTGTTCCTTTTCAAAATGATAATATAAATTGAGTTTAATTTTTTTTAGTTTAGCTTAAACATTAAAAAATGTAAAGGAAAAGTACACCATCAACTTGAGAACAAAATGCTATTGAATGTGTATAAATAAAATGTTAAAAGAAATGAAAAGAAGTTATTTATGATTGTTTGTCAGTTAGGTTCTCATTTCCATTCTTATTGGATAATGTGATTCTACAAAGTTTTAGAATCTTTGATTTTCTTATTATTTGATTTCCTTGCTTTTGTGTTATATTTTTAATTTAATATCATTCTCAATCCTAATATACAACAGTTAAGAACCAACATTTCAAAAAAGTCAAACACTACTCACACACACACACACACACACACACACACACACACACATATATATATATATATATACATAATAAGATGAAGAAAGTAATTCGAAATAAGTCAATGTAATATTTTTCCAACCCAACGAAAGTATTAATTGTTGGTGGAGGAGGAAATTAGCACATTGGATTTCATTGAGATCACCACATATTAAATGAAGTATGTTTTAGACCTCGATATGCATTTCTGCAACTTGCAAGCTTAGTCAAATTTTGATGCTTTGAAACCAATAGGGTCGTCATGTCAACTTTGTTCTAGTACAGAAACACGTTATTGATATGAAGTTTATGTAAATATCAATGCCTAGCACCATCATAGAGCAGGACTAACAAATTTGTGGTGAGATTCAGCAGCGATAGAAAGCTTCCATGAAATCTAAATGTTCCAATTCTTTGTTAATCATAGCCACTGATTGGTCTTCGCTCCATTCTTACATTTTCTACTTAACTTTCTTTTAAACATTTTTTATATACGAAGACAGTATATATCAATTTAAATTAGATGGTAAAAGTAAGTTAAGACATAATAAATCTGGATTCTTAAGATTTTTCTTTTATACCTTTCAGTTCAAAATTTACTACATTCTATTTGTACCTCCACCAAGCATGTACAATTCTTTTATCATTTGTTTTATTTCTCTTTTTTTTCTTTATTTGTTTTCTCTTACAAGTCTTCTATATTTTTATGGATGTTGAGCTACTTTAGTTATTTGCATGGTCTAGTCCTTATCTTTTGGATATTTTAACTTCTTATATTGCATGTTAATCTTGATAGTTACCTTGTTTAGATTTGTGTAACTTTCATTCTTTTCATCACTTTTGTGGTAGCAGGGAATGTGTGAATGTGCACGTAATGTCGGTTATGTTATGGATAAGTTTTTTTAGAAAGTCAATATTTTTTATTTTAGAAAATTTAAACAAAATTAAGAAATCTATTTGTTCACTTTTTTGTATTATAGTAATTATGGAACTCATTAAACTTTAATTATTTTTATTAAAATATTTAATTATGTTATGATTTGACTTAATATTGATTTAGTTTAATTTCACTTTAGGTATATTTGCTCTTATATGAGTTTAAGTTAATTTGATTTTATTTAGGTTCAAACTGATTCCATCTAATATGGATTTTAGTTGTTTTGATATAATGTAAATTTTTTGATTCACGTGAAATCAATTTGATCGAACTTGATGTGGATCTATGTTGGCTCAACTTGATTTGGACTAACCTGTTTCAACTTGATTTGGTCTCATCATATTTTCTCAAACTTTGACTCACTCAATTTGGTTTTACTTGAAATTAACCCAACTCAACCTAATATATATAATGGCCAACCCACCTAACCTGAGCCACACTTATCTTACTCTTATGTGGATCCATGATGACTTAGTTATACATTAACTAATGTTAAATGATCAATCTAAAACAAATGTAGGTTGAATTAACCAACTTTGGCATTATCTAACTTGGTCGAATTAGGTTTGATCAAACTCTACTCATTTTAGGCTCTGTCCAATTTTGCCTAACTTGGACTCGACTCAAATTGGTCTTAATTGGGTATTTGTTAACTTAACTTGACGTCAACCTTGGTCATCTTAATACAACATAAAATTATAATTGATTTAGATCTTACCAAACCTAGTCCCAAGCAACCTTGGTCATCTTAATACAACATAAAATTATAATAGATTTAGATCTTACCAGACATAGTCCTAAGTAGACTTAACATGACATAGACTTTGATCCAACTTGATGTGAGTTACACCATTATCGGTTTACGCTAGTGTTAACTTGGCTTGTCCTAATTGGGCTTAACATGAATTCTAATTAATTTGTTTAATAAAAATTTAACTCAGTTCAATCTAACTTGAGTCTGACTTAACTCAAGTTGTTCCAAGTATGATTTGATTAAATTTAACTTTTGTATCGATTAATCAAACTTAACTTGAGTTTTAACAACTTAACTCATCGTAACATTGTTTAATATAAATTGTGAGATTATTTTTCTAAATATTAATTAAAAACTCTCACCTGATTAAAAACATATTTTGTCATAGATAAAAATATTACTTGTTATCATTCAAAAAACAGTTCTATTAATGTAAATAAAAAAAAAACCTTAATCAACATTAATAAAAAACAATAATGGTCAACATTTAGTGAAAACAAAATTTATTAAGATTAATTGAAAAATGAATTTAACATTAGTAAAAATTCTACATTAGCGTTGAAAATAAAAACTTTGATAAATGTACCTATTGACTCATATATGCTAAAAAATACATCTTTTATGACAACAACAAAAATAATTAAATTCGTTTTTAATTTCGAAGAGGATCTCACAAAAATCACGAAAAAAGAGAGTTAAATTTACTATACTGATAGTAGGACCGAGCCTTAGAAAAAACATAAATTTAAGAAAATGAAATACAAAAAATCCCAGATACTTATTGGTTTTTGGGTAGAACTAAAAAAATTATAATTTAATTAATTAAATAATTTTATGAAGTACTACTAATTTATTTTTTTAATTATTTTAAATAACATATTTGGTAAAAAAATTAAATTATTTTATAGATAATAACCTCAAAATAAATCAGTTGTCATGATTTAAGTACCTAAGTTTGAGTTGCATTTAATTTCTAAAGGAAAAGAAATGTCAAACATAATGACGTGATATTTCATGAGACTAAAATTTAATTTAGTGTTGGAACTGAAACTCTTATCACTTTATTTTACTTATTTTTATTTCTATACATAATTATGAACTCTATATTTTTTAGTATTAATTAATGCTAAATAATTTTAATTCTATAAATTAATCTATAATTAAAGTTCATAAATAAATAAATTTAATTGTAATATAGAATTATTATGAATTAAAATAAGTGTGTGGTAAGGAAAATTAAATGTGATACTTTTTTAATTAAATTTTCGATAAACACCTGGAAAAGAATAAAAAATAAATAAATACTTTTTAAAATAACAATAATTTATGTAGTTAAAATATATTTAAAGAAACTATACAAATAGGGAATTTGCATAAATTAATTTACTTATAATTAGTTTTAGTTTTACCGAAAAGATTTCATAAATTAAAATTACTTTTACAAAACAATTTCTTATATATTAATTTACTTTTATAAGTTGTTATTAATTCTATACATATAAAAATAAAAGAAAGATAGATTTATATTATTGAAAAAAATATATCAAATTTTTAAATTTTGTGAAATGCAACTTCATAAAAGAAAAAGAGACACTATTAAGAATTTCTAAAATTGGTGTTAAGAATAGTTGTTACGACTAAAATCTGAGATCATGAGAATAAGTCTTAAGGGTATGTCCACTTTAAAAGATTTATTGTTTAAAATGAAATTAGACGATGAATTAGCAGGTTATTGTGATGTTCATTTCGGATGAAATAAAGGTAAGTGATTGCAGTGATTTGTAATATGAATGTATTTTGTAATCTCGCAGGATAGAGCAGATTTGAAGGATTGTTGCAGTAAATATGGTACCCATTATCATGATTTTTTCACGTGTTGTATGTAGAGTGAATCGATCTGTGTAAAGTTGGAACCAATCCCAACTTCGTAGATCTGGATCCCCTCTTGTTTGGAACGGAGATGGTCAATTGAGAGAGTGGAATGCAGATACAATCCCTTACTCGTGGATCTGCTCCCATGGATTATTGTGGAAATTAATTTTATATGTGTAATTTGTGGATTGTTGTGACAATTAATTTGTATATTTATTGTACATTGTCTTATTTTGTGAAACTTTTCTTGTTATATAAATTTTATAATAGTCTTCCATACTATTGTTATTATTTAAAATAAAATGCCATTAACCATTGCTTCGTAGCATTTTTTGCAATACTATGAAAAATTAAATTGTTTTATTAATTTTTGTAATTTATTTTTTTTAATTATTGTATTAAATAAAAAATAAAAAAAAGTATAATTCATACAAATATTAATTTATATTATTTATTATATAAAGGACAATGTGGTAATCTATCATTTTCATATATTAAAATATTTTTTTAATCTATCACATCAATCAAATCATTACTCTCACAAATCTTAATTTATACACTTACAATTACTCATAAACTCCTTAAAAAAACAACATATATCTCACTCTCAAATTCACTCAAATTCATCAATTTCCTCTCCTTCAAACCTATCTTCCAAATAAACAAAGCATTTCTTTATGAACTTTTTGTAAATCTATAAACATTTGTATTAATATAATTTTCTGATACTCAGAAAAAAAAAGTTAAAAAAAATATTTTAACTTATTTTTTATATATATTTTTAATTTATTACTTTTATTATTGTTAGATCATCTTATAATATTAAAATAAATCAAAATATTATTATCCTTAAGTACAAAATCCAAATTTTTCGAATAAAAAATATAATATACCATTAAGAAAAATCTCCATGGGGTAAATAACGTTACTTAATGAATTCATTATGTGTACAGAGTGAAGAAGTGAAATTAATGAATAGTTTAATAATTACACGCGTGAGGTGATGATTTTGACGTTGTTCTGCTACGTTGAAAAGGAAATTAATGATAAGTAAAGAAAGGGATTGACGCAAATGAAGAGAGAGAAAAAGAGTGTCCCCCGGAGGCGGAGGAGAAGTAACCCAACCCTACCAGAGAACACTTCACCACACCAACGTTTAGGTTTTGATTTTCGATTTTGATTTTGATTTTGATATCATGGCAGAGACAGCACCATCTCCTCTCCATCAATCCAATCACTGCCTCCTAAACGATACTCATTTCTTCATTCATTAATGTCAATTGACTGTTTAAGTTGCCATAAATCTCTGCTTGTGGTTGCGATTACCATTACGATTACAATTAGGGTTAGGGTTTAGGGTTGGGAGAAAGGGATAGATAGAAAGAAATAGGGAAATGGGTGATGAGAAAAAGCGACAGAAAGATGAGAGACGTCACTGGAGCGAGGTGTGATAGTGGGTGGGGCATAGCCTTATAGCTGGGACACCAACCCTACAATAGCTTTCCTTTTATTTTATTTTTTTCTCCATTCTCAAACTTTAAGTCACCTCCATCCACAGTTCCATGATTAGACATAAAACAGATCATTTCTTTGATTTCACCTACTCATTTTTCATTTCACAACCAATATTTATATAATATATTTAAGGAAAATACTATCTCATTTATCAAATATGATAACATTTAATTATGCATGACGCAACCTGATGTGCAAAATGCATTAAATTGATCAATTTTATAGTTTATTGTATATTTTCTTTTATAAATTCATAAACTTTAATAACTCAATTTTTTGTATCATTTTATTGTTAATTTAAAACAATTAGAATAAATGTTAGTTAAAAAAAATATTAACTATATAAAAATCTATCACTTCTGGTTGGTAATTGAGTCCGAAAGGTGAGAAAATGAAGAACTCAATTTAATGTTTTAAATGGTATATGGTGCATCAATCTTTATAATTTCAGATTAATTTATTTATTTCTCCCTTTGAATTCGCATTTCTCTTTTATTCCTTCCTCATCACTGTAGAATTTTTGCCATGCTCTACTTATGGAGTTCATCATGCAACCACACCACTTTTACTCCCTATACAAAATGCTAATTTTAATCAACACTTAATAATAATAGTAATAAATACGCATGTATTGATCACCTTTTTTTTTTTCTAATGAAATAGGCATTGTCTATCATAATGTTGCCATATTCTTGACACCTTAACTGTTACAATAATATAATATATTAAATGTTAATTTCTAAAACTTACTTTTTATTATTTAATTTCAATTTCAATAATAATATTTTGCATCAATTGCTAAAGTTGCTGCTAAGAAAAACTATAATAGGTAAAAACTGTTCGGAGTTTGATTTATCAACTTATGTTTTCTACTTTAAATTTATAAAATAAAATAACTAAAAATAAATTTATTTAAGCCTACACGTCATAACTTTATTTGCACTTGCATTAATACCGTAGATTGTAATGTTACTTATATTATCCTTTGAAATAAAAGATTTATTAAAAATTACTTTTTCAATAATCTTATTTACAATTTTAAAAACTAAAAATTTAAAGAATATCTATAAATATAAAATAATCTCGGGATAATCTTCATACGGTATAAATTAAAATAAAGCGAGTTGGTGTATCCAAGAATGACTGACACAAACTTTCTACAGAGAGTAACACACTTCCTTGTTGTTTATACATTGTTAGAGAAAGATAAAGAATCGGTGAAAGGGAAAAAGAAGGATAAAAAAAATGATGAACTACTCTTGGGTACGTTACGTGATATATATATATATATATATATATATATATATATATATATTAGAAGTTGCAGAAGTTTGAGTTGATTTGGTGGATCATTGACACAGACTCACATGACATGCAAATTGCAATGCAATCCTCTCCAATTCCATTCTCTCAATGCTATGCTATTGGTGTCTTCATTGCCTTCTGCTTTTGCCTACAGCGACACACTTCGCACCATTTTTGTTTCTTTTCTTAATGTCTTCCTTTCTACGTTGTTCTTTGTTCAAGAAAAGAAAACAGCACAGAATCAGTTAACGTTATTTTTTACCATGTCAGCCTTTCATCATCTCTTCATTTCATTTGCTTATATGTGAAGAAACTTTCCCTCTGCACTCTATTCCAATCTTACTTTTCTTCTCTCGTCACACTCCAACAAAACATGGGACTAATTCGATGCTGCTTACGTAAGGTCTGCATGGTGATTAATTACTGCATAAAGAAGAAATGAAAGACTATAAATTTATCCATTTTAAAGAAGAACTGTCTTAAAAACAGAAAAGAAAGCTGAATTACGAATCTATTTGTTATGAAGATATGTGAGTAAATTGGTATGTTGCATGCAAATGGTTATTAGAAAATGTTGGGTAATTAGTGTGGGGTCCATGCGTGTGTGGTTAAATTAGTGAGGTTTGCAGCAGAAGGAAAATGACAATTACTAAACTTTTGTTTTTAGGCAAATCAATCAAAAAGGTGTTACATAGTATATACTTTTGAACGAAACAGCCAAAAGATGGTTACTAACACTGTCATAAGAGGCTTTAAGGAGACATGCAGCTTTTAGAATGGTGTTAACTCAGGGCAGTCATTCAAAGCAATAGTTTAAACATGACAATAAACATCAACATCAACATCGAACCATAATTTGGTGCTATTGTTTGATTGATATTACCATCCTGAGTCATCATTTGTGGTTGCTTTTTATGCTATAGCTTGTAGATATCGTTGGTTTTCCCACTTTGTAAACGACTGTGGTAGATTCAAAAAAGTAAACGTTTATTATATTGAACTTCAAATAAGATGACCCTGTTACCTGTGGCAAATGGAGTTAGGGTAAAAAGACCAATTACAAAACAAAAGTCGTCTATTCCAAATAGGTATGCGTCTAATCTTTTTTTCTTTTCTTTTTTTCACTTTTGCTTCTTTTTGGACAGTGATCTCCGAAAGATGACATTATAACACTGTTAAAAATTGAATCCATAAGAAAATGATTGCAAACTGATTTAAAAAAGAGTGTTTTTTTCACATTTTAGGGGTGATTTCACAAAGTCCCCCAAAAAGAATACAAAACTTTAGTTCTTGAACTTCAATTCGAAGGTTTCATTCCAAATTCAAATGTCTCTCCTACTAAAGTGAAGGGATAAAAAATATATGCACCAAAGATTTGCCTTTTCCCCTTGTTTAGGTTTATGATACAGTACTAATTAAGAAGATTGTTAATTTATCTGAGATGAGTTTGGTAGAAGAATAAATGATGAGAAAGGAGTGGTGGGTCCAAGGCACATTTGAAATTGCACATTATGTGTAGACCACAGAAGATGATAAGGAGAAAAGCACCCACATCACATGTTGACTATCTTCAAATGGGTAATTTTATTTCACTTAGTCAGAAGGCACCTTGCTACTTCAAAAGTTGGTGTCATGTGTAATTGATATTTCCATCACTAGTGTTTGGCTCACAATTTTCCAACATAAATCAAATCTTGCTTTTTCTCCTAACCATATCTATCTATACTGTGCCTTTTGCCTTTTGGGTCTTCTTCTCTTCAACATCTTTTTGAGGTTCCAATACCAGATTGTGGTTAATACACATTGTTCCCAAGACATTCAGCTTTATTTCCGATTCAAAGGTTAATCTGTGTCTGGTTGGATGAAAGAAAATGCTCAGGATTTTATTACCATTCTACGAATCACACAATTGTGGGTGGCTTTCACAATTATTTTCATAATGAATATCCTTTGTTGTTGTTTTGAATGGCTGCAACTTTTTTTATTTTCTACCTTTTATTCTTGTGTCTGGTTCATGTCATGTCATACCACTTGGAAAGGAATTTGATAAGAGGAGTCATAACACTTTCTCATCAGTTGATTTTTTTTCTTCTTTAAATCAGAAAATTCCTTAAATAATCAGTGAAGAAACCCATAAATTTATATTTTAATTAGTGATATAAATATATATTGTTAACATCTTCGTTGCAAAATTCCTTTGGAGGGCAACATAACTTAGCGCTGGTTAGTATTTAGGGCCCAAATATTACCACTGGACCAAGATTTAAAACGTGCTGCTCGCGCTAGCGATGTTGCTACTTCGTAATGGCCACTTCTTCCTGGATTTCATCCTGCACCCCCCCCCCCATTAACATATGAAACTATTTATTTACCCTTACTTTCTTTTCAGCATCTCTTTCTTCCTCAATCAGCGCACCCCTCCCTTCACTTTTAACCTAAGCCCAGAAAGGCCCATTAACAGAGTCACCCTTTGTTGTAAACTGTAACGAGCTCGAGAGCACCTTCCATGGAGGCAAAGACGGAGACGTAATAATGAACCGGAGAAAGTACAGATTCTTATTCTGAGCGGAATTTGGGGCAGCAGCGAGCTAAATCCTATATCATCATTACCTTACCTCTCTGTACTGTCTGTGGTAAATCTTTTTTTTTTTTTCCTCACATCTTTATTTGCTCTGTAGTTGTAGTGTAGCATCAGATTATTGTCTTTGGTACTTGTTTCATTTTTTACACCGTTTTTATAAATTGACGAGGTACCTTCCCTAGTGAAAATACCTAGATTAGTGAGATTATAAATGTAGTGGTTGATTTCGCAAATTTAAGTTGCGTGCAATGCATTTGACGAAATGTCTCGCTTCCTTCTCTGCTTTAGTTTGAGCCCTTTTAGTAGTTGCATTCTTACCGTTGCTTCTGCTCTGAATTTCAAATGGGAAGGTGCAATATAGAGTAGATTGTTTCGTCAGTTATGGCGGCGTTGATTTCCAAAAGGCTACTACGTTGTTCTTCTGGGTCCTTGCCTTCACTTGGACGATGCTACTTTAATTCACCTAATCCTGGGTCTCCCCCTTTTTATAAATCACGTGGTAAGACCTTTCATGTAGTTCCTTAACCGTGGACAGTTGCCATTTCCCGTCAATTTGATTTTTGTTCTTTTTTCCAGCTTTTGTAAATCTTTATATATGCGATTATTTTTTGTGCACAGATGTATACAGCAGATTATCTGGGGAAAGACTTCTTTCTGCAGAATGTTGTTTGGTATATTGCCATATCATTTGAATATACTTCTATATTTCTTACTACTTTCAGGATGAAAGCATAATCAATGCAGTTCTCTCTTGTACTGGCTTTTACTAGCTCTTCTTCTTTAGTAATGTGGTATAGTGTGTTTAAATGTAGGTCAGATCAATGATCCGACAATTTTCTACTTCTATTTTAACTCCTGGGCCTGATGAGAGCGCATTTCCGTCCGATTTATTGTCCAAGAAGACTCTAGCAACATCTGAGCGTACTATAGGTATGAAGGATAGTTTGAAGCATCTTGTACCAGAATATAACTGTGCTTCTGTTTTGCTGACTTTGATATTTATTTCTGAAAGGAGAGAGTCAATCGACTGCAAGGCACGAATACCAGTGTGGTTTAGATTATGAGATATTTTTTGTTGTCTATTTTGTATGATCTAGACTAATATCTTCCGTGTCTATGTTTCTTCTTTATCTGTACTTCTTCTGAAAATACAAAATTTACACCAAATAAAAACATGTGCGATTGATTGAATGCATTTCTACATATTTACATGTCAGAACTTGCATATAGTTTGTTCTGAAATTGATCCTGTAAGTGAGAACTTAATATTTATTCATACTTAATGATCTTATTCTGCTCTGAAATTAAACGAACTTTGGCCCAGTCTTTAACTTTTTTGTGTCCTCCACAAAAATCATGTATTTAATAAGTTACCGATAGCTTTCCCTAGTTTTTAACTGCATGTACGGCCACAACCTTATTATTGGAAAATCACGGTGGGGTTGCATTGGAATCGTGGTGAAGGTGCTTATGTAACACTCTTCCATAAAGCCTGACCTAGCGGCACTGGTTAGGATTCTCCCTATTATAAATCAAAATTTTGGAGTGCTTCTTTTGATTGTTTCACTGTTTGCTTCACTACCTACCATCTTTGGTGACAGACTGTCTACCATCTTTGCTGATTTATGTCTCAATAAGATTCTAGAGTGTCGTAATCAAGTTCTATATATTGTAGGGCTTTGCCAGGATCTTTTGATTCCAGTTACCAACTTTCATAATGAAGACAAGGGCTTTATGGTTTTACCTGGAGATGTTTTTGATTTGCCTATTCGGAAGGACATTATTCATCGTGTCGTTAGGTGGCAGCTCGCAAAACGACAACAGGTAGTGACATATTTATTTCTTAGTCAAGATGGTGATATTTTTTCTATATTGACTTTTAATAATTTTGGGATGTGAAGCAAGCATTTTGGTTTTGGTCAAAACTATAATTTAGAATATCTATAAGGATAAAATGTTTTCACTGTTGTCTTATGCTTAATAGTTAAATACACACACACACACACATATTATCTAGGAACATGGATCTAAATTTAGCTATGGAGTCTCCATGAGAATGTTATGTATTTTGCTAATTGATTTGGTCCACAGGGGACTCATTCAACAAAAACTATCAGTGAGGTCAGTGGGACTGGAAAAAAGCCTTGGAAACAAAAGGGAACTGGTAGAGCAAGGCATGGTTCATTGCGTGGGCCTCAGGTAGTGGAGCATTCTCCTCATCCTTATTCCTTCACATTTCTTTTGTTCTTTGTTTTTTCACCTGTTTGAAAATAATAATTTTTATGAATTGTAACAGTTTAGGGGTGGTGCCACTATGCATGGCCCCAAGCCTCGAAGCCATGCTTTCAAAGTCAATAAGAAGGTTCGGCGTCTAGGGCTAAAGATTGCCTTGTCAGCTCGTGCAGCAGAAGGAAAGGCAAGTTTCCTCTCCCACCCATGACCTTATTCACCGTCAAAAATTAAAATGTGGCATCTCTACATGAGCGTACATGCTTATACTCATTATAGTGTGATTTTTCAGTTTTCACTTCTTGAAGATTTCGTTTCTATAATTTACAAATAAATTGTTTGATTGTTTTGTAGCCTAACTGAAAAGATATAAGATGTTCTTATTTCTTCTAAGGGTTTCTTTTGTTGACATCGAAATTAAAAGTATGACATAGAAGATATAAGATATTCTTAGTTCAGTGAAATGGATTGTGTTGTCATCCTCACCTCAGCCTACCTGGTTGACAATCAATCATAATGTTTTTATTACCTCTGACATTTTAATTATATCACTTAACGTAAATATATTTGTGGAAGTAACTAATGTGAGATCTTCTTTCAAATGAACACCTTCATGTGTATAACTTCACAGAATTGTGGTTGGGGTGTAGGGAAAATTGAAGTAGGAACAAAGGAATCATGCATCTAGAGTTATGACGAGGAACTGATTGGAAAGACCTTAAGATCATTTATAATATGTTAACTGTGCTTTCTTAGGCCCTGCTAAAAATGCATGCCCCCGTCTAAACTCGACACTCTAGAGTCTGGTTGTTATCAGCTAGAATTGTGATTACAGAAATACAATAAAGCCTCATAAAGGAGCGTAAAGGGAAACAAAAAAAAAAAAAATTCAAATTATGAAAAGACAATGCTCGTACGATAGCTGTCCTGTCCTGTATTGCCTTCTTCAAGGTAAAATGGTTATTTTTGGCATGTATCCCTATCCTGATCGTGACAATCGTTTATGATAGATTGTATTTCTTTTAACTGTTTAGTATATGGCGTTTTTTCTTTCATCCAATAATTATCTTGTTTGTCCTTATTTTGTTTTTTATTACTGCATTATATCTCACATAAGAGTTTCTTCGTGCTAATGTTCCGGTGAACTGTGTTTATACAGCTTCTCGTGCTTGAGGATCTGGAGGTTCCCACACATAAAACCAAAAACATTGTGAATTACTACAATCAAATGGAGAATACCAAGAAACTTCTGCTTGTCGATGGCGGGCCTATAGATGAAAAGTTAAAATTATCTACACAAAATCTACACTATGTTAACATACTTCCCTCCATTGTAAGTTTCAGTTTTTATCCATTTGAAATTTATATGTTTCTTAGAGTCAAAGCATTTCGAACAGTGACAACAGGTCCACGGATTAATAATCTATCGACACAATTGAGATCCCACATTGACTACACATTAGGCAATAGATCTTATAAGGTTGGGCAATTTTCATTTCGTGAGCTAGTCCTTGGAGTTGAGTTAGACTCAACCGAAATTGAAGATAATGTCAGCCTGTAATATTTGATATTGGGTCTCAACTGTTAAAAAAAGAACCTGGGGAGTGCGATAAAATCACACATAGATTATGTGTCTAAAATAGAGTTTGTAGGGCTTTGGGCAATCCTCACTTCACGAGTTCGCTTTTGGAATTGAATTAGGTCAGCCTAAATTCAAGAGACACCATTGGGTCCATCAAACAACATTTTTAGTAAAACTATTTAGACCAAATTATTTTTTAATGGTGTGTCACAGCTGCTTTATTCATTAGAACATCTTTATGATCAAACGGAAGATGGTCCTAAACGTGTTTGAGTAGCCATCCTTGGAGAAAATAGTGGTAACTCTTAAAGACGGACCCATCTCCGTTCGATCAAATAATCTGTACCAGTTGTGGTATGATTCAAATTATCCCAAAATTTCACCTCCGAAACATTGGTAATTCATACCTCATTGAATCTTGTAGATGTTGCTAGTTCCAAAGCTTTTCCTAAAACAGGTGTTTTTTTTAATATTATATAGTTATGTTTTACATGTTTTTTTGTAGGGCTTGAATGTCTACAGCATTTTGCTGCATGACACATTGGTGATGTCCCGAGCTGCGGTGAACAGAATTGTTGAGCGTATGCGCACTCCAATAAATCGTTGAGGCAATAACTATTTTTTTGTGCTTTAACTTCATTTACTCGGAATAGGAATTGTATCCCATGTCCCCATTTCTGTAACAACATAAAGGGATCCAATGAGAATATCTTTGGTACAAGATTTCTGTTAAAAGTTAGGCAAGTTATGCCATTTTGCTCATGTTGAAGGTAAACTCTGGAAATTGTTGGTCGAATTTGGATGTTCAAATTGTTAAGTTGATCATGTTTTCCGATGACTAAATCTCTTTTTCTTTTCTTTTTTTCAATCTTTTCATATGCATAGGATCTGATAAACCGGCATGTCATTCCTGTCCTTCGATCATGAATTTAACCAATATAATGTCTTTTGCTTTCAATGGTTGATGTGGATTTGGCAGAGCAGAAGCGTGTTCCCTTCAGAAGTTTTAGTGCATTTTGACTCTCCTCTGTTTCCTCATATTTGGATAGTTAATATTATAGGTATTCTCTTACAGCGGTATGATAAAAGAGCAGAATCTTGAAAAATTAAATGGAGTGTAGATATTTAATATAGGAAAACAAACATTTCTCATTCAAAATTAATCATATAGGTTTATAAATTTATCATTTTCAAAAATGGAAATGGTCTCATTGTATTGCATTTCAGGAAGAAATACATTCTCATAAATTTTCTAATAATTAACACATTATTATTTTTATTTGAAAGAAACTGTCAACCGTAAAGTTATGATGACACTTAGTTGTGACAATGGAATAAATGTGATTTATAGATCTAAAAGAAGACCAGGAAAAAAAGTTATTTACACCTCAATAAAATTGTGAATTTGGAGACTACGTATTAAAAAATTACTAAAACTACCTGATTAGATACTCAAAGAAGTGTCAATCTGTACGAAGTGATTTCACTAGATTGCCAATCCTCCACTCAAGGGTAAAAGATCGAAGATTCTCAGTAAGTTTTAACATAATTATTAATTTAAACTCCTTAAAATAAATATTTAAAAAATTATCGTACAAAACTAATTATCTATAAAACACTTGATACCTATCTTAAATACTTGAAAGAACATTTGCCCAAAAATAAATTTTTACACCAACTTAGTTCAAATACGATTAACAGTATCCAAACAAATTGAGTTACAAAAATACTTTTACAAACTCCAATGAAAAATGAAAGTTCCTTTCCTATATATAAAATGAGAAGAAAATCATTACTCACAAAGTAAAAATATTTGCAAACTCTTAGTTTTTTAATACAAACATGCACCGACCCCAGAACTCATCTTGTTTGTTTGTTTGATTACCAGTTTAAACCAACCAAACCCACTTTCCAGATCAGTGACAATTTCTAAATTCTCCATTTCATACTATGAAACATGTGAACGTTCCAAGGCGACCCAAACATGCTATAACTAAAAAGGAAAAAAAGGAGTTTGCTGTAAATTCAAAATAGTTCCTAGGATTATGCAGAAGAAGACAAGAAAGTGCTAAAAAATGCAAGGAAAAGGCCAAATGCGTGTCTGTTAGAGAAATGGAATGGAATTATAGAACAGTGGGACCGTGCACCGCCCAATAATAATCCAACTCATTACAAATGAATAGCATCCACACTCTTTTCCGAGGCCTTTTATGTCGGTGGTTGGAATTTCATCTGTGCTTGCCAACAAAACCTAAAACTCATAAAGTTGATTTCTACAATTCTCTTTTTATGCGACTATTTTTGCATCAAGGACTTTAAAATTATATATATTACACCATGATGAGTTAACTAAATATACACTTTATTTTCCAGAGTAATTTCTAAATGTTGTGTGAGAAAATCCAACACGTAAGTAATTAGTATCTTAAAATTACTTGATACATTTTCACAAACTTGCTACTCCTTCCTTGCTTCCTGTGTTTTATAGTAGTAAATTTTAGCCGGGGCAACTGCACAAAATTGCAAAAGAGTAGAGGCACCAACACTTAAAATGACATGTCTATGGCCTCATGTTCTGGGGTCTTATGACCAATGCCAGATTCGTCACTGGGTCGTCTTTTAACCACACTTGCTCTTTGCACCAGCCGGACTAATGCTTGCACCACCTCAGACATTGGAGGTCGAAATTCAGGTTCCGGCTGTGTACAAAATCAAACTCATTAACATCTTCTGAAGAATTGTGGTGTTGGCAATAACACCAAATAACTATAACTGCAACATATTGGTCAACAATACAAATAATTACAATGGTCTCTTTATAAGGTGCATTAAATACACCCTATTCAATGCATCCAATGACTAGTACTACTATTTTTCTATAGTAATTACTTTGCAATCAAACTCTTCTCCCACAAGTTGGAATGAAAAAAAAAAAAAATGAAACTGTAATGTTTTGTTGTGAATAATTTATATAAACAATCCATTCACCATTCATTATATTCTAAATAGTTTTTCCTGTAGTTTTCCTCTGCTTTCCTTTACCTATATAGGACTGTTCTCCATCCGATTCAGATTTAGTCTTCTTATGGAACCTCTGTCAAGTGTACTCCACATATGTCCACACAATCTTAGGCAAGATTCTTATGTTTGTTCTTTTAATAATAAACCCTACCTCAAGTTTCTCTCTAGTGTATTCATTCTTAATCTTGTCTAATTGGTCCACATCTCCCTTTACCTCTAGTACTAGGACTATCCACTATCTTGTCGTAGTCCTCTTAGAGGAGCCTATTTGGACTTTTCCACGTCAGATGATACCTCAGCTCTCTCTTTTAATACATTCACCTCTCTTACTGTTTTGTATGGATACTCATCCAATGGAACATTCTTGTATTTACTATGTGAATTTTATCGTTTTGTTGGCTTTTTACTTCCCAACACTCAACTTGAGCGGCATCTTTTGTCATGTATAATAACACTAGAGGCATTCAATAAAAATTTCTTCTTTCGTTTCTTTTTTGGTACCAGTTATAGCATTTTCTGTATTATAAAGACTAAACTAGAGATCAGAAATAAATGCACTACTGCAGCAAATGAAATAAGTACTAAAACAAGTTGCTAGCAATCAGTCGTTCAAGTTTTACCTGAACACAGAGGGCAATGATATCAGCAAAGCGTGACAGTGACTTTGCAGGATACATGCCATTCAAAGTAGGATCCACCATTTTTGCCAAGGCATCTATATCATGGAGTTGGGGTGTAGCCCACCTCACAAGTGACTGCTCTGATCGAATTCGTGAACTAAACTTGCAAAAATTTCATATGCATGTAAGAAGCCATACAGAAAAGGAAGAAAAAAATAATAATCATGATGAACATTATTAATTTCCAAAGTGTATGCAGACTCACCTGTCTAGTGGCTTCCGACCAGTCAACAGTTCCAGCATAACCACCCCAAAGCTGTAAACATCACTTTTTACGGTGTATACTCCTGATAATGCAAATTCAGGAGCACTGTAACCAAATGAACCGACCATCTGAGTCGATACCTGTTAAAATTAAAACTCAATGATTGTAATCAATGTAGTAAGCAAATAGCAAAGAAAATATACAATAAAAAAACCATGTTCATCTGTTTAAGAAGGAAATAGTATTTCACCAACCTGCCGCTCTGTGTTTGGTGTCAAAGCAGCTAAACCACAATCAGAGAGGTGAGGATTTAACTCCTCATCAAGTAATATATTTGCTGATTTGAAATTTCTATGCACAACAGAGGGCAAGCACACTTCATGCAAGTACCTGATAGACAAAGCATAACTCAAGAAATTAGCCTTTATGCGATATACTAACTCTAACTCGCCCTACAGGCTAAAGCAAATAAACTAGAGGGTAAAAACAAGGCCATGCTCAGGAGAGACTTAATATACTCATGAAACATACTCTAATGCTCGGGCTGTGCCGAGTGCTATGCGAACACGAGCATTCCAAGATAAAGCCTTGCCGCTGTTTTCTTCAGCAAAATGGAGCATGTCATGCAGATTTCCATTTCCTATATACTCATAAACTAGAAGTCGTTGGCCATGCTCAGCACAATATCCGGTCAATGTCACTATGTTTGGGTGCCGCAGGCGCGACATATTTGAAACAGCTTCGAGAAAATTGTCTTCCTCCTGTAATGACAGTGCAGAGTTGTCGATCTTCTTGATAGCCATTTCCTAGACAAATGCAAATATCAGAACCATTAGAATATTATAATGCCCATAACTTTTATTTCGTAGGATTTAAAAAGAATTTTCTCCAAGTTCAAATTTATAAGACAATAAACATCCATGATGGACAGAAAATGAAGAAACTGGCAAAGATAGATGGATCATTGTACAAAAACTGTGTTAAATGACAAACGGCCTTTGTGAATGAATAAGTAGATGTAGAAAAAATGTCCATAAACTCTCGTGACATTCATCCAGCACTGGTTCAACAATTTCCCATCTATTAGTTTGAAAGACATTTTTCATCCACAGATAAAGACAATAAATTCCAAAAATGCAGTGTAAAGGGAGATAACAAATGTAACAGTAAAAGGTGTTACCTTCCCATTTGGGAAATCAGCCTTGTAGACACGGCCAAGAGAACCTTCACCAATTATAAATTCTTGACTAAAGCTATTTGTAGCACTTTGGAGAGAAGCAATTGTGTACGACGTTGAAGTTATAGGGGACTTCATATGCCTTACTGATCCACTTTTAGTAGGTAATCTCTCAACTGATACATTTTCTGCTGGACGTGGCTTCAGGTCTGTAACAATAGCAGCGCTCTTTACCCTCTGCTCTTGCATCTGAGGAGTTACTGCAAGCAACCCAGAAAAAGCTAAACTAGTCAGGATGCATAGATGCCAATCAATGCACATTTGCTATGTGCATTTGTTGGTATATTCACATCAAAACTCAAGTTTACACAGCAGCTACAAGATAATGTGTTGGTATTGACATAGATCTTACTTAATTAACGTTAAACCAAACATGCTATAAAACTATAATGCTTTATGCATGGAATTTACACCGAATAAAAAGCTCCAAATCCTAATTTTCCTTAAAAATGTCCTTCTAAACACCTTACTTGTATCTGCTCCCTTTAGTGCCTCCAAATATAGAGGCAAATTAATGCATATAACATACTAAACCACATTTGACAAAGAACCAAAATTACAGAGTCATAATATGTGTGTGTGTGAAAATAAAAAGGAAAAAGGAAAGGAATTCACCATTAATAACACCACGAGGAAGGCTCCCACTAAAATTCCTTGCACCCTTTTTCTTCCCCTTTTGCTTTCGGATGCAGAAAACAAAAGCAAGCAGTAAAATGGCAGCCACCACTACTGAACCTAACACAATGCCGACAACAGCCCCCACTGACAAACCCGTATGGCCATCAGAATTTTCATTATCAGAGGCTTGTGTTTTATTATGTGAGCCAGATCCAGAATGATGATGACCATGAGATCCACTGGGAGGAGAAGTTACTGCTGGTGGAAGAGGAGCAGGAGTGTTCTCAAATGAATTTCCATCATATCTAGTCCATGTTTAAAGAGTCACAATAACCACAATGTTAAAGCTATTAATTAGAAAACACAAAGGCATTTCAAACAAAAATCCATAATACTTACATGAAATGATGTATGGAAGTAATCTCACGAGGTAGCCATCCACTGAAATTATTGTTAGCAACATTTCTGGAAAAATTGTAAAGCAACATTAGAAACCGATATGCAGATAATCAAGGCCAAATGGGAGAAGAACTTACAAAGTATCCAAAGGCAAACCAACGAGAACACTAAGAGAACCAGTCAACTGGTTTTTCTGCAAGAAACTACAAAAGAATTTTGATAAGCCTTAACTTAACATTTACTGCAAACCGCTATCAGTCCATCAATTAAAATATCAACCAACATACAGAGAAGAAAGATTGGCCAGTCCTCCAAATGAAGGAGGAAGATCCCCGGAGAAGTTATTGAAAGATAGATCCCTGCATCATTGAAAATGAATGCAAACAATCATCAGATAGAATTCATCATTCCATCATAAAACTATTATTAGTAAGTCCATAATATCCAATCAACCAATTGACAATAGAAGGTTTCTGTATGAAACTATTCCTCTTTCTCTAATTCTATCAGATTTCTGCCAGAGCATTAGCTCTATGTTAGTGTGGTAAACTGATTCAGATTCTGATATATGATATACTAAAAGTATGAGTCAAGTATAAAGTCAATTTAAGAGCATGCTTTAAGGCAAAAATCCAAAACTCAAAAATTTGGCCCGAAAACAACACTAGCTCAATCCTAAAATGTAAAAGTTCATCTATTCAGCAAAGGAAAATGCTTATTCATATATTTTGAGGGGTAAAAACCATCAGAAGCTGATTAACCATTGCCATAAATCAGCATTATAAACATTCATATCTTAATTAGAATAAGAAGAAAATGAAATGAGGGGAAGTCGGACTTAAGACACTATGTACTATATCTTACAAGACTTACAGGGTATCTAGATCTGAAAGATTAGCAAAAACATCGCCAACTGTCATGGAGAGTGCATTATTGCTTAAATTCCTAAAAACAACAAGAAAACACAGTAAGCGGCTCCAATGTATGATCAAATTGAATATTATGAAATAAAACTATATACACCGAAAAGAAACTTACAAATAATTGAGAGAAGCCATTGCAGAAAAGGAATAGGGAAGATTTCCAGATAAATTGTTTCTTGCAAGATTCCTGATTGTCCCAATTGAAAAGATATGACACGATTCAGAAAAAGAAATAACAGTCCTAGTAAAGAAGCAAACTAACAACGATCAAGAGATGAAATGAGTGGGTAATTGGAAGTTAATATTACAGGCTTGTAAGATTTGGCGGCAACTGGTAGGGAATTGTATCATGGATCTTGTTGTCACTCAAGTCACTGCAAAAATACAAAATAAAAATTGAAAAACCAATAACCAAGTTACCAGCATATGTTAAAACAATAAAGATTATATGTAGTGTGGCACGAAATTACAGAGTAAAATGATCTCACAGCTTTCTGAGTGACATAAGGTCCGAAAGCAGGTACCCCAGAGTCCCATCGAGTCCTAATCCTGACAGCTCACTAGCCAGCATCACAAAAAAGATGAATTAGTTTTCTCGGCCACAAACAAGCCTGAAAAAAATCGAACAGCAACCGCGATTCCGGTCACAACAGCAAGGTTTCCAGCACATTTGTCTGCAATTTCCGGCAATGTCAAGGATTGCGACCAAATCATAGCTGATAAAACCTTGGCAATAATAAAGACGCTTTAAAAAATACAAAATGAATAAATTAGAAATCTGCAATATGACTCTCATACATGGAAACAACGGCTGAACCTTCACAAGTTACCCCTTTCCATGACTCTCCACATGGATCACCACCACCGATTCTCCAACCCGTTAACTCAGTTGAACTATTCAACGCATTGTACATAACCTCGAGAGCTTGAACTGCAACAGAAACAAAACATCAATTAAAAAAAGACCATTTTGGTATGAACAAGCACCAACCCACAACTTCATTACTTGCATTACCACACACGTCCTCTGCACCCAGAGTCCAGAAACCAAAAATCAAAACCCAATGCCCTCGACGCAAAATCATATTTTTTTCCCCAAAACCAATCACTCCCCAGTTCCCATCACATGACTACATTAAAACCGAACCCTTCAATCAACCGCCGCATGATCACTCAAAAAAAAACAGAGAGAGAGAGAAAAGGGAGCAGCAGTAATATATTACCATCGGTAGGATCAGTGTTGGCGAGGGACAGCAGAGGAAGAAGAGCAAGGAAGATGAAAGCGAGGGAGGGAGAAAGAGAAGAAGGATGAGCAGGCATTGCGGTCAGAATCGTGGTTCAGGTGTGGAGAGGCACATGCAGAGTACCATGGAGGCGAAAGAGATGTGAAAGGAGAAGAGGAAAACAGGGGTAGCAGTAGTAGAAGTAGTACCGTAGTAGTTGAGTTTCAGATCGCGACTGGTTGTACAAGGCAGGGCCATTAAAGAAAGAAAGGGACAGATATTAGAGATTCGAAGCTTGGTGTAATGAAGAGAGAGAATAACCAAAAGCACACAAGACTGTTGTGTTGTGCTGTGTCGCTTTGAGTGTGTGAGTTTGTGTGTGTCGGCGAAAATAAGAAACTCGGAAAAATTAATACTACAATGTACTACTACATAATAATGCTGGAGACCTAATAATAATTTAGAAAAAAGCGAAAAATAATAATGTGAAATGGGTGGATGTTTATTTTATTTTCTTGGGTCCCACACCTTTTTCCCTTCTGAGGTTTTGGATTTTGTGGCTTTCGTTTGCACAGTCTAATTCTACACCTTTCGGGCTTTTACCCTTCAAACTCTGTCATTTCAGCTTTCCCAGCTTCTCTTCATTTCATACTACTTTTGTAGTCTTGTTTTCCCTCTCCAGTCACATCCCTCTTACCTGCTACACGGGGCAAATATCATTCTAAATTACTATCAGATTGGTCTTAATTAAAAATCGCAATCGCGTATGTTCAAACATGAAATCAACCATAAATCAGTAACTTACTAGGAGCAAAAGATGGAAAAGATTTGGAAATGTATTAATGTAAGATAAATATGCAAATAATCCCTATCAGCAAGTAATATGGATTTTTAGGGAATGAGAAATAATGATTGTCTTCAAAATTACTATCAGATTTGACGCATTAGGTACTCATCCAGCTTTCCGTTGTTGAGGTGCCAAGTCTTGTATATGTTAGAAGCAGTTTATACCGTGTAAAATTTGAAATGTGAGTTTGAATTAGTTGGAAAATAATTTGTTTAACTATGCTTGATATAATATTAAAGGATGATCATACTTTAATCTATTTCTTTATTTATTTTTAATTTATTATTTTTATTATTTTTAGATTATCACATCACATCATAAAAAAATTAAAATAAATAATTTAAAGATGATAAAAATATGAATTAAAAATGAATAAAAAAATAAGTTAAAATATTATTTTTTAATATTAAAATAAGAGCTGTAGTTACAACTCATCGTTCATAAGTGAACCGGCAGGAAACTAATATTAGCGGCAAGTAGGTGGTTTTCAGCCGACTTATGTCCGGTCGGACATTAAATTCTGAGACTACTTAGAAAAGAATTAGCGAAATTAGTATAGGATCTATATTAGTTTTTTACATCTGAAGATAATTAAAATATTGAAAAAATTATAAAATTATAAAATTCATGACGTTAGGTGAGATTTTTTTAACAGGTCAACCATAGTAGATATTAAATTCATTAATATATTTGGACAAATTATTCATATGAGTTTTGACTCTTGAATATGAGATGCTTTCCTTTTTTTCAGTTGACTTCTGTCTTTTGAATGTTTACTATTTATGTTATTCAAGAAGTTGTTTATTTTAATGAGTTTTATTTAAATTATAACCGTGGTATATGTTTCTTTCTCTATAATTAATATTGTGAACTACCGCACTGCATTTGAAAAGGAGTGTACTAAATACATGTATAGTGTAATTTAAAAAAATGTAAAAAGAAAATATATTGTATATTCTCTTTTATATATATATATATATTATATACTTTATTTAGTTATCTAAAATATATATAACTTAAATTCAGTTTGATTGAATATCTCCATAAACTAAACAAAGTAAGCCAGATATATATATTTAATCTGACGTAAACCAAATAAAACTCAATTAACCTAAATTTCACTAACCAATTTAACCCGAACTTAATTCTACCTAATTTATCTCGATGTAATTTGAACTTGGATAACTTAGACATAATTCAACCAAATATTGTAGGTTAAACTCCACCACCAAATCTAAACACCCGTTTTAGAGGCTACACGAATGAAACCACACAAAAACAACTCAATCCATATAAGATCACAAACTCTAGTCTCCCTGGTATTTTATGAATTTTACGAAACTAACCATAGGATGAAGCACATTTTCTTACGTTTCTAGTCACAAAAAGACAATAACAAAACCATGTTCTCAATAATCTTGAAATCGATCTTCGAATCATTTACCATCACTCTTCCTTTTCGCTTACATTCTCGTCATTATGGATATGTTGATAAAAAAACAAAATAATAACTTCAATAATGGTAATTTAGCACGTAGGAAGAAGCTACGGCTTTCTCATTATCTCTTTTAGGAAAACCACAATAATTTTCAAACTTTGATGTCTGCTCGCTTTACAGTTAATCCAGATATGAATTGTTACATAATTGGAAAGTGTTAGTGATGTAATCATTATTTTAAAAGTTGCATTTAGAACATTGTTTTTACTATTTGGCGATGTAAAAAATTTACACCAACAGTATATCAACGTTAGAACAACTTATACGAATTACTAAAAAATAGTAAACAGGGAAGTTGTGTATATGGTGAATAAGAGTATAAAAAAAAAATACTCCACTACGAAATTTGGATTGAATTCTATTGTTAATTTCGAATATATATAATAAATTTAATATTGTTAACTAATTTATTTAATATTGAGAATAATAAATATCGTACACAATTAATTGGTTAGCTTTTACATAATTAAAAATCAATAGAATAGTAGTAAAGGAAGCAACACTTTTTTAAAACCGGAGTTTTGGCATAAAAGTTATAAAATGGAGGTGTGGAAAGTAATCATGTAAAGACTAGGAAAGTAAGAAGGGAGAAAAGAATAACTCGTGAAAAGTGTTCTCATAATTGCATGGGGCCAAGGGCTGCTCACAATAGTTTAGTTTTAATTGCCCGTGACTTATCATAGATTCCTTCAATACATTAGGAACACACAATTCCATATATTGCCCACGTGTCATGCACTTTACTCAATACCAATAATTAGTAATACACTTTATAATAGTTTAAATTCATTAAAAATTATAAAAATACGACTGAAATTCGATAAATTTTAAATTGATAAAAAATTAATGATTGGACAATTTGTACACAGTTCCCGATAACAATTATACTAAAATTAGTTACACTTGAATTTTAAAAAAGCAAACATGTCTAATTAACGTAGAGTAAACATGCATTAAGATATTAAAAGATTTAATTAATAGGAAGGTACCTAGTTTGGTACTAGTGTGTCAAATTGGTATCCGCTTTTAAAAAAGTGTCAATTTCATCTCAATTTTTGAAAATTGCTTCAATTAGGTCCCTTTTAGACAGAGTTGACTAACGCCGTTAGTCAACGTGCCACGTGTCAATCTGTGGTTTTTTTTATTTAAAAAATAATAATTTTTTTTTTAATTTTTATTTTTTTTTAACTTTTTTCTAAAAAAAATAAAAATGTCACGTGTCAAGTCTCTGTGTGTGACACGTGGCATTGTCAGTGCCACGTGGCATTGTCAGTGTCACGTGGCATTGTAATGCCACGAGTCAGTGTCAATGTCATTGTGTTGATTTCGATTTAGTCCCCACATATGTTTTTTTGTTACAATTTAGTACCAAAGTATGTGTATCTGATTCAATTTTGTCCCAATTTTTTTTAATAATTAAAATATTTTTGTAATCCATTTTTTATAAGATTAAAAATAATTAAGTATAAATATTTTTACAAAATTAAGTACTAATATTTATAATGTTTCTCTCAATTTCAGACCAAATTTATTATTTGTATGAATGTTATGCTATTTTTTTTTTATTAAAAATGACTTAATAAAATGACTTTTACTACTAAATTTTAATATAAATATCAAATACTTAATTTTTTTAAAACTTTTATACTTAATTACTTTTAATTTTATTAAAAAATATTTTAATTATCAAAAATTATTAGATCAAAATTGAATCAAATACACATAAGTACTAAATTGAAACGAAAAAACATAAATGGGGACAATGACATCTGATAGTGACACTAACACGTGGCATTACAATGCCACGTGGCACTGACAATGCCATGTGTCACACAAGGGACTTGACACGAGGCATTTTTAATTTTTTTTTAAATAATTAAAAAAAAATTAAAAATTAAAAAAAAATCAAAAAAACCACAGATTGACACGTGGCACGTTGACTAGCGGCGTTAGTCAACTCTGTCTGAAAGGTACCTAATTGAAGCAATTTTTAAAAATTGAGATGCAATTGACACTTTTTTTAAAAACGGATAACAATTTGACACACTAGTACCAAATTGGGTACCTTAGGATTAATTAAATCATATTAAAATAAGCGTGATTTTGGTTTGGATGACTAGATTAACAACTATCCAAGTGATGTAGTAATGCCTTGTTAACATGGTTTGTCATAATCACTGAGAGCCAACAACTAGAATCTCGAATCATGATGTTTCACATTCAATAATTATATTATCGAAAGCACTCACCATAATAAGTAACCTTGCTCAGTTGTCACTACTAATAAATCCGAACGTTAATTGTCTTTTCAACACCCGATTCATTCTGTATATTTGATGAACAACTTAGTCTTTTAAAAAGCAAATAAAGCATCTTTTGATCCTTTTTTTCATAAGCATGAGGAAAGACAATTAAAATCCGCTATGTTGTGTTGAATGAAAACATTCATAAAAGTTAGACCGAAATGAAGATGTTTTTAGTTATGATATATGCCTATTTACAAAATGTAATGATGTTATTCTAATATAAAACGACGTCGGTGGTGGCCCTTGCGGTGAGATGGACGTTGCAATTAATTTGGTGAATGAAAACTCCTCTCTTTCTCTGGGGATCAAACGATGAAAATAGAGATTCAATCACGGATTACGGAACAAGCAACATTCACGCCAGAGGAGATCCGGTCAACGCGTTGTGTATCAGTTTTCCATATTAATGCCAACAACCTCAAATTTCTGACCCAAACACCAAGACAACATCAGATCACACACCCATAATACTTTTACCTAATCAAAATTTCCTATGAAGATATTTGTGCGCTGTAATTGTCGTATCGTAGCATCATTTGCTTTCATATATATTGCATTTAACTTATTTTCGGTGATATTTTGTCATTAATTAATACTAGGTTTAAAGAGAAGATTTTATTAAGGAGATATAACATCAATATCATCTAAGAAATTAATATTATTCTTTATCCAAACCTTAAAACAATAAATTTATGAGTCTTTATTTTTGTATAGTACAATATTTTCTCATTTCTATTCGATGTGAAACTCACATAAAAGAATCAATGACTCACATTAAGTCATTTTAAGAATTAAATGATAGAAGTAAAAAAAATAAAAATTAAAGTATAATTTTCCTTTATTATTCATTTGATAATTTAGCCATTATTGAACAAATTATTTTAAGTGGAGATAACCATTTCAACAAATCAAATTTGTATGGAAAAAGGTAATGTAGAAGAAGGGAAGAGTATTGGTGAATGAGAGCAGAGGAGCATTTTTGAATATACTGTAAATGGATGAAAATCAAAGAAAAGAATGTGAGCTATCCACAACCATTTGTCATTTTCTTGGATTGTAAGTAAGATATATGCATATTTACAGTGACCACATGCTAGCAACTAGCATATAGCATTCAGAATAAAAAAACCTTTTCTCTTTATTCTCTTCCCTCTAATATTTTTTGCATATCCTCTCTTCTTCAGTTTATCGTATTACATTGGTAAATTAGATGACCAAAGTATCTTCATTGGCTCATTCATAGTACATGTTTTTTATATAGGTTTTAGGTACTCCGTACTTTATTTTAATTCATGATTTACAAGATAGAGAAGAAAAAAAAGTGGCAACTTGAATAAAGATAAAACAAATAATGTCCATTGTCCAAAGACCGTTCCTTATTTCAAAGGAATCAACCCAAGTATACGAATAAATCAAGGAATAAATGTGACGCAACTTTTTAAAAAAATAAAATAAAGGAATGAAATTCTAAATGAAAGAGGAAAAATCTTTAATTATATTTGTTTGGGTTATTGTTGGAAATCTCACATTGACTAGAGATAATGTCAATTCATAATATATAAGTGGGTGTAATCCTTAACTTACAAACCGGTTTTGTGGGGTTGAGTTAGGCTTAAAACCCATTTCTAACTTGAAATCAAAGCCAAATTAGAACCTATTTTAGCGACACATTATGTTTGTTGTGCTTTTTCTCCCTACTTTATAGTAATTATTTTCTACATGAAGTAAAAAGATAGAGATAATTGACTACATTTATTTTGGACTTTTAAATTTTTGTAGCGGGTAATGCTTCCCAAGTTCCATGTTTTTTTTTTAATCTTTTGGGAATTTTGCTTTTATCATTTATTAAGACGTAAGACATCATTTGCAACGATTCGTTCATTACAAAACAAGATAGAAACTTGCTTAAGTAGCATATGGTAATGATAAAAATCGCTAAATAAGGAATAATGACACAATGCCACTCTACATTATTTTCCCACAAACTTGACATTTTTCCAATGTAGAAGTCCAATTTAGCTGACCCGTAAAGGGGTTTCTTCCTCCACCCAATTGTTTTCTTCCTGCACCCCAACTTTAACTGCAGTTCCCACTTTACCCTTACAAAATATATGTTGAATAAATAAATTATTGTTATATGTGTGATATGGGGTGTATGAAATCCGGAACACACATTATCAAGTTCAGGACTGCATCGTATTACAAAATCTGCCTAACAAACACGAAAATTCACATAAATAGATTTCACGATAAACAAAAAAAATATATACTTAACCGGATTTTGAAATCTGACGAACTAAAAGATTGGCACTTAACTGGATTTTGAAGTCTTGTAAACAAAAAATTGATGCTTAATCGAATTTTGAAAACCGATTGTGTATTTTTTTTATGTTTATCTTATTTCAGAATCTGACTATATGGATTTTTGTGTTTATTGAGCGAATTTCATAATCCGATGGAGTCCTGTTTGGGTGTGCAGAAAGGAAACAATGGGGTGCATGAAGAAACTCATAAAGTAAAGAGTCCAATTTGGTAGCATTTTGGGTCATGGAGCCCAAAACCTGAATTGGAGAAAGCGCGAAAATCTACAGTGATGTGGATAGTCAACGTCGGACGTTGACCTAAAAAAGGAATAAAAAAAATGTGTGTGGCTTGCACGCAACGCGCTTGCTACCTCGGAATAAGAACTTAAAACAAAAATAGTAGGGGTTGTTGCCAAACAGCGATGTAACGCACGATCCAAAAGCAGAAAGCAAACTTCATTATTCACTATACCAGTAGTTGATTTCGATTGTCGAACAGCTTTCACCCGATAAATAGGAGAGTAATAATAATAAAAGAAAATGTGCAAAAAAGCTTGGTCCATTTTGATGCGCGCCAGAATGAAGCCCAACGATCGTACAAATCTTTCTCTCTCTCCCATCCCTCTAGCCGTGAGTAAAATAATCTTCCACTTACACTTCTCTTCATTCCTTCTACTTTCCCCTGATTTTTTACTGTGCAGATTTGACTCATACGAACACTTTGTTTTGATTCGATTATTCAATCAAGTCGATAACATTTTATGTGCTTGAATTAGCTTGGACTTTGTTTCTTGTTGATTTGTGGTTCTTTCGATTCGATGAATACACAACAGAACGCGACGAGTCAAACGCAGCAGCAGAGTTCCCGCCAAAACGGATCTCCAGGTGAAGGAAATGCGCTGCCTAATGACTCCGGCAACTCCGAGAGGTTCCTATTTTTCAGTTATTTTCTTAATTTTTGTTTCACATACCTGGAATTGGGTTTTGCTTACTTTATTTTGCTCATTTTTTTGTTTTCTGTTATTTGTGTTGTTCTTTTGACTTATTCACAGAGAGTTTAAGCGTGTCCGTTCCTCAATGCACTCTGCTATATCAATGAACAAAACAGAAGTTCTGGATGATGTTCTTAACAACTTCTCGGAGGTAGTCTAATTTTATATTTTAATTAATGCGGTGAAACTTTCTCAATTCTATTCTTTTTTGTTGTCATTGCTTATTTCATTTCCATATGCCGGTGATGATTATGTAGGGTTATTTTAGTCTTTCTCATGAAAACCGTCGCAAGTTGCTCCTTGTCCTTGCCAGAGAGTATGATCTCAATCGATCACAAGTGCGTGACCTGATAAAGCAGTACCTTGGACTTGAACCACCTGCTGGTGAGTTATTATGTGGCGTGGGCGTGGGCATGCGCGCTTGTGTGTAACTCTTTCAATTATTGCTTTCAAAACTTTGGTTTGAAAGAAAAATGATTGGATTGGCAGACAAAACTCAAGTGAGTGGCTCTGAAGATGAAGGCTTGTTTTCTCCTTTCTATCGCATTGAGAGGAATTTGAGGCATGCCCTTCAGCCAGTTTATGAAGTTCTTTTTGAGCGTCTCAACACTCATCCAGGAGGGTTGAGGATCTTATCCATTCTTCGAGAAGATATCCTAACCATTCTAGCGTAAGTTTATGGCTGGTGCTACACGATTTTATTTTGAACAATTTTTCTGCTATATCTGTTTCCTTTAATTTCCTTATCTTGCAATGACAGAAGGAGCAAATAAAAGAAATCTTAGTTCATCATTTTGCTCTTTGAAATTTAGTTACCTTTGTCTGCACAAGGAACTTTTGCTACGAGAACCTTAAAATAAAATAAATTTATACAAGTATAAATTTTAGATACCTGTAGTTCATAACGTTTCTGGAGGAAATGAAGAAAGAAAGATAAGAGCAGAACAAGAGCTCAACCTGCTTTCCTGAAATTTTGAGTCTAATGATTCAATTCTTCCATTACAGAGAGGAAAATATTGCATCTCTGAGAGCATTGGATTCTTATTTAAAGGAAAAATTTGTTACATGGCTTAGTCCTGCTGCCTTAGAGCTTCACCAGATTACATGGGATGATCCTGCTTCTTTGCTGGAGAAAATTGTTGCTTATGAAGTACTTTTCTCCTTTTTTCTTGAATTGTTATTCAACGTATCTCTGGTCTTCCACTATATGAATAATCTTTCATATCTTGTGTAGGCTGTTCACCCAATTAGCAACCTTCTAGATCTCAAGAGAAGGCTAGGAGTTGGCCGTCGTTGTTTTGGGTATTTACATCCAGCTATTCCTGGTCAGCAGTTCCTCTAACCCTTTGTTACTGAAAGATAGTTCTCTACCTCTCACAGTTTTATAATTTGTACTGGTGCACTAACCAACATCCTAGCAGTAATTGGTTTCACCTCTATTTAATATTTTGAGTTTGTATCATCAGCTCAGGAAGTTAGTAACGTCAAAATGCTTTCTAGTGATCGTATTAACTAGGCAGTACAGTGGAATTTCATTATTCTCCTGTGCTTGAAAAATTAAATTTGGTGCAATACTTTCTATAGTCTACACTATTTGCCCCTTTGTGATCCAGTGCAACATTGGTTTAAAATATGTCTTTATATACCTTTTCTCAAATCCGCTGTTCGAAAATTGTGATTGTGATTAATATGTCACTGAGAATTATAGGAGTTAATTTAACATTGGTAAGATGGCCAAAGGAAATAGTTTAGTTCTTTATTGTTATGATAATTATTATTATTCTTGTAAATGCAAAAATAATTTATTGTTATAAATATCAAGGTTGCTGAGTGCTCCTACCCAACAGTTCACTTAACTTCTGTGTCTCATTTGAAGAGGTCTATTCTTAAAGCTTCAAGTGTGTTTAAGTACGTTATGTGGTCTATATTTTCCTCAGGTGAACCCCTAATTTTCATTGAAGTTGCACTGCTGAAGGATGTTGCTCAGACTATACAGGTTAATGTTATTAAAATTCAACTGGACCAAATCCTTTTTCAGTAACTTAACAGTGTTTATTTATTCCACAGGAAGTTTTGTGGGATAGTCCTCCTATACCTGAAAGTGAGGCAACATGTGCCTTGTTCTACTCTATATCATCAACTCAGGTATGCTATGTCTCATGAAAGTAATGAAAGTTATGGCTAGTGGAGATTTGACTAAATATCTAAACATTGTTAATTATTACATCATATATCATGGTGAAGTTCAGCACAATCATTCTTAATGCAAAGTGAACTGTTTATCTTTGGCTTTTTCTCCGACTGGAATTATTGCTACAATTTGCTTAAGTTGCCCACTCTCTTTTATGTTCTGTTTTTATTCATGTTTGTACCTTTGATCTGTTTGCTTTTCTGTTTATATCATTGTCAGTTTCCCCCTCCTGATTCCCTAAAGAAGAATAACGATGGAGGTAGTTTTATATCTGATATGTTATAATTTGCAGCCAGGCTTAGCAGGGATCAACTTAGGAAAATTTCTTATCAAACGAGTTGTAACACAGGTGAAAAGAGAGATGCCGCACATTTCTGTAAGTATTTTATCAATTATTCGGAGATTCATGGGGTTTTGTGAATGCACAAGAATTAATGAAATCTTCATATTTGATGGGAGGTTTCAAAAGAGAGATGCCGCACATTTCTTTTTTCTTTTTTTAATCTCAGTTTCTTACCTTTTATTTTCATGGTTTTGATATAAATGGAAATGGCTAAACAAAAATCTGTTGTTTTCCCTTTAAATCTTCATATTTGATGGGAGGTTTTCCAAGTACTTCAGTACAACTTTATGGTTTCATTGTTTAAACCCTGGGTTTTAAAAATTTTTCCTTGCTCTAAAAGATGTAGATTTCTGGAGTCATTGTTCGAAAAAGCACTATAGAACTATAGACACGTGGCACTTCGGCGAAAAGACTATTCTTCAAATTGATATTCCCTTGTTCTTTGTATTGCAATCTAAAAGTAATATACTTAATCCCAGTAGTTATTGGGCACAGGTGTATGAATTTTTCTTGATAAATGTCATATTTCTTAGGATAATGCAATTTCTTACTTATGCCTTCCCACATCCAAGATTGCTGATCATATTTTGGCTGTAGACCTTTGCAACTCTGAGTCCCATCCCGGGATTCATGTCATGGCTTCTATCCAAGTTAGCAGCATCTCAGACACCACTTGCTGAAGGAGGCAATTTGTCTCAATCACAAGCCGAGGAATCTAGTTCCACTTTCTACGAAAATATACTTGAACCCGAGGAAGAAGAATCACTTATGAGTTTATCTAAGTAAGATGCATACTGTTCTATCTTCATATTTTATGTTATGATATTCTTGGATATTTTTTGGCAACACCACTGTCGCATATTTATGTAAAATAAACTGTCGTAATAGCTGCATTACATTTTTTTTTTTGTCTTTTTTTGTTTCTCCTTTATGTGTCCAATTGGCTCTAATGTGTTGAAAAAAAAAATGTAAAAGATTTGCGCAGTTATTAAAAGGGCACGATTCAAGATTCAAATTGCATGATTAAATATGGTATGATTTGACAAGTTCACAATTCATGTATTCTGATGAATCAAAATATGACCTTGAAACGTGTCATGCTTGCGGAAACTGTTGTTATTCCCCATCATTAATATTAACTGCAACATTCAGTGGTTCAGTTTTTTTCCTCTTCTTTTTTGCTTTTCTTTCTCATTTACCCCCTACTTTGTCTCTGGGTTACTGTGAAGTGACTAATATGAATATGAAATACAGGGATATTGCATCGGGAAAAAATGGAATGGATTTGATGTTCAACTTGCTTACTTCTACATCCTCTAAGTGGATCCATTCTCCAGAAATTCGTTCAGCATTAAAAGCCCCATTGATGCGTTTGTGTGCCAGGTATTGGAACACTGGAAACAAATTTGGGAAATAAAACAAAGCCATGTTACAAATGACTTCTTTGAAAGATCATATTGAGCTAGGCTGGTTGCTAATACTCATAATTTAAGTCAAGGTAACCTGGAAGCATTTTGGGTTCTTTCGTATCACAGGTACCTTCTGAAAGAGAAGAAAAGAGGAAAAGCTTTGGACTCTGTAGCAAATTTTCACTTGCAAAATGGAGCGGTATGTTTTACAACCATAATGTAGAGCCAATAAACTTCATTGTTATTGTTGATGGTATTTTCATTCTGAAAGCTGTAGTTTCCATATAGTACGTTATACTTTTTGATGGCTTTTTCGCGGAAGTCATTGTATGGGTTGTTTTCTTGGTATTTCTTTCTCTATAATCAATATGATAAAATGGTTCTTTCATGTAGCAAATTTGTGTCCTAATTCAGTTGTAATTTGAGTAAATTGGTGTGAATAAAATTTTGCTTCTCAATGTGGACAGATGGTTGAAAGAATTAATTGGATGGCTGATCGATCAGAAAAGGGTCTTTCTCAAAGTGGAGGGATCATGGTGAACTATGTATATAGGTAATTGTCCTATGGCTGTTGTTCTGGTCGTACCATAGTTACATTTATAGTGTCAATTTACTCTGTGAAGGCCTTTTTGGTCGTACAAAGAAATCTTGTTTTCTAAGATGAAAGTTCCTCTTTATCCGTTTTGGTTCTGTTAGTAAAGCTAGGAAATCTTACCAACATGAAAGGAGCAATGACTGTACTTGTCATTTCATGCTTTTGAGGGTCACTAGTATTGTCTATATATATATATATATATATATATATATATATATATATATATATATATTGATTTGATCAAATTTAAAATTTCAATTACTTAGTCAAATTTCAAGTATATGCTGCTAATGACACGTAATTTTGCAGGTTGGATCACATAGAAGAATATGCCCATTCATACTTCAGCAATGGTGAAATTCATGCCTCAAGTGATCTACATCGCTATGTTGATGAAGCGGATACTGCTTAGTATCAATTCAAATTTGATAGAAGATAAACTTCAACGTATTTTCAACAATATCATATGTGCATGTGCTTTGGAAACAAATCTCGTCGGCAGCGGACAACCTTATTAACACTAACCTTTACCTTTTTCTGTCTCAACCTCTTTGCTGTCATCTGCAGCCACAATGACAAGTAATTGTGAAGTCTGCTAGATCGGAGCATAATGGAAGATTTTATTTAAACAATAGGACAAATGCATTGAACTCTAAAACCGAGGATGCTTGTATCTTTAATCATTGATTCCTTCTGCCGGAGAACATTGTGTTGCCAATCCAATTCTTTGGCAAAATTGGGTAGGAGACAGCTTCTTAAACTGCACTACTTTATTTGGTCATAGCACGAGAGGTGAGAAGTAGACTAGTTATATTGAATAGGCTATGCTTGGTAAACCTCAAGCTATACATCTGATGTGATATTTGTAGTTGGTATTCGACAATAACAAACCCTATATCTTAGTGAAGATGGTGATTTTGGCTGTGTTGGTTAGAAATCATGAAGTGTAAACTGTAAACCATCAAAGATAAACTATTTCGTTGAACATTGAGGATTAAAAGTAATGCTTGTTGCTTGTTTGTTTCATCCTTAGACATTTTTCATTTCAGATGCAAAGGATAATTAGTCATGCATTATCTGTCTTTCAGAATGAAGCCTTGAAAACAGCACCAATATTTGTCCCGAAATATGACACTTTATGTGTGCTTGAAATGTTTACATATTTGGACCAGACAACTCTTCTACTCCCAAGTAATTAAGCGTGTTTCTATAAACGGCTTGACTTGAATTGAAAGGGATTTCACACATTTCAAGCGTCAAATGCGTCTTTAAAATTTTGAAGCTTTCAAATACAACCGAAGTTTTCGAAGGTTTAATAATATATCTGCTGATTATCAATTTGTATATCGAATTTGTCCAACCATTCTATGATCTAACTATTTTTTTAATCATAACCTTGCTAAAGCTTAAGTATAAAATTGATTGATAACCGTGTGAACGAGTTCTTTCTGTACATATAAATTGGTACATTGCCCTAGCCCCTGATCGGAAGGAATAAAGGGGCTAATGCTTTGGTTGAAGACTATTCACTTCTCACTTTCAACATGACTGGTTTCTAAGACATATTCCGTCATGAGCTTCGTGTTAGATTCCGTGACCATCTACAAGACGATAAGGGCAGAATTATAAACATTTTTCAATCATACAGAAAGTTGAATAAACTTCTGCAGGATTCCTGAACATAGACGTTATTGAGTTACGAACCTTGAGGGCTAGGCGCTTCAAGTTGTCCCATTCAAAATCACTTTTGCAGTATGCTGATCTCACCTATAATCATACATCGTTGTATTTAATCATAACTCCTTAACATGTGATGGATAATCAAATAATATAAAAATAATCTCCTTACCTCCATTATACGCAGGGCTATTCATGTACATGCCAGATTAGTTCGGAGATTTTGTTCATACAATGGCAATACACAACAAAGTTGCTAATCAGATATTAATAATTAGATACCAATTGAGGATTGAGTAGCTTGATAATAGCCGTTACCTAAGTTCTTATGTCCTGATGATTCTCTGAACATGGCGGCACAAAATTTGTCACCATCATTCAACGAGTGTCTACCAAGAAATTCAATCAGCTCATCATATGCTTCACGGTTGTAGCTCTGCTACGGAAAATATTATTTGACAGAAAAAAGTATTAAATATTTAGTTGAACAACGTGCATCAAAGTAAATCCACTGACAAATCATTGTTATTATTATTTAGCCTTGGATCAGATTGACAACTAAATCTCTTTAAATATAAGTTCACAAAAATTTCATCCAATAATAAAGGGATTGTCAAAGCCAAAAAGGAAAAGGAACCTCAAGTTGAGCAGCAACAATCTTCACAGCTATGTAGGTGAAGAAATTGTGAAGGTTTTTAGCCGCCTTTGCTTCTGGTGATGCTTCTCCAAATCCTGCATCCCAATCGATATAACCCAACCCCATTACATACAATTAATGCTAATTTGGTCACAAGTCAATGTATCAGTGACAAATTTTTTTCATTGCCAATGTTTTGTGGTTTAATGTTAGTTCCTTTAGTCATAATGGAGAAGATGAACAGAGTAGAAAAGTAACCGAACCAATTACCTGGTACAAACATCTTGTTGCAGTGTAAGCGTGTTGGCTGCGAGCTTCTTCGCTTGCAAGGCCAAAAGGGGTAAGCTTTGTTGCTCCTGGGTGTTGCAGGGTACACAAAAGGAAGCTGAGAAAGAGGTAGAGTTGCAGAGGATTCCATGGCTAAACAGTGTTAAAATTTTTTGTTCTGTATATTGGAAAAGAAAAAGGCCTTAATTTTTATGATGACAATTTAAGCATGTGAACACCATGGTGAGGTTGTAGTCACTGCAAAACGAAAAATATCTACATGCTTCAATCCACGTAGAGAAATATCTTTGAGCTTACGTGGAAGATTGAAGGAGAACCTTTACATCCATGGTGGAACCCACCGTTCCTTATATCTGTATTAATTTGAAGAAACTTCTCCTTTTTCAGCTCTGAATTTTTTTCTGCAACCTTTCTCCCATACAAGAGACACATTTGTTGTTATTCCTATATATCTAACAAAGTTCTATTTATCTCTTGAAAATGTCCTTTTTAGGCCTTCTTTCTGAAAAGATTATTCTTCAACTATAATCTCAAATATCTCACTGCAGTCCAAAAGGTTACATCTGGCCTCATTTTTCTGAATTTATCATTCTTGCTTAACTTAAATTTCTTACCATCAATTGAATATGATTATAGTTAATTTAAAAAATCTCTTCTAACCAAAATTTTAATACCTGGCCCAAGTAAAAACAAAAAGAAACTAACAAACCATCATATTGTTAAATAAACCCATACTATTAAATATTGCTGTACAAGCTATAGAAAATTCAAAATTTTCGTGTTACCGAAGAGTCCCTCCTTGAGCTTTTCCTTTCATTTTCACGAGCTCGTCAAAGTATATTATCTTAAGAAATCATGTGAGGTGAAAGGAAAAAAAAAAGATCGAAAAAAGCAAGAATGAAATCATAGTTAGTGGTTCACAATTATTTAAGAAAATAATGTTAACTATGAAAGGATGAACACAAATTAAAGAGCAGGAACGACAATTTATATATATCCACTCACTTACAGAATTAGCTTCTAAACAAATTTACTCAAGGGAAAACAAGTTGGCTATATAATAGAAAAAGGACTTTTTGGAGAGAAAAAAGTACAATAAAAACAAATAATTGAGAAGTGACGTATAATTCCTTAAACTTTTTTATTCATAGTTTAACCTTTAAAAATCCAAGACACGCCCATTTGGAGTTGCTCTCCATCCCCTTTTCATCTGAAGCGTAATTGGAAGTCACATTCTTCACGTAATCTACAAATTTTAAATTAAGCATCATCGTCCCAAAAGTATTAGAAAAACACCACCATTAACAATAACAACAGAGAAGACTGGTTCAACACTTACACTGTCGACCACAACATTGACGTCAATAACATCATCAATCAATGAAGCTGCACATAAAAAAAGCAGTAGTGTAAATCACCTATAATCAATAACAAGTTTTCAAGCTCCTAACTCTTCTATTCCCTAACACACAAAATGACCACACATTCGACAACAAAACCAAAGCCACACCATCTTTTCCTTCTCTTAATTCAGTTGTTAATTTCCACTGGAGTGAAAGGTGGCTGTGATTCTGGTTGCGACCTTGCTCTAGCTTCCTACTACATAGCGGAGGGCCGGAACCTCACATTCATTAGCAATCTTTTCGGAAAGCCCACATCGGAGATTCTCAAGTACAACCCAAGCGTGAAAGACCCCAACGTCATTGAAAGCCAAACGCGGATCAACGTGCCGTTCTCGTGTGAGTGCTTAAACGGGGAGTTTTGGGGGCACACTTTCTTGTACCGGATCCAACACGGCGACACCTACAAGGTTATTGCGAATACCAGTTTCTCCAACCTCACCACCGAGGATTGGGTGAGTAGGGTCAACAGTTACCCGTCCACTCAGATTCCCGACAACGTTAACGTCAACGTTACCATCAACTGCTCCTGCGGAAACCGACACGTGTCCAAGCATTATGGGCTGTTTCTGACTTACCCGCTTCGGCTGGGTGATGACTTGCAAGGGGTTGCGGCGGAATCCGGTGTGCCGGCGGAGCTGCTGGTACGCTACAACCCCACCTCCGATTTCAGTTCTGGGAATGGACTTGTCTTCGTGCCGGCTAAAGGTAATTAACAAACACTTATTACATTTTTGCTAATTAATTAATTAATTAAGAACAAAAACCGTCAACACTAAACAATTAATGTACCTCCTTGTTCATGACTCTTTCTCATACATGGGTTGAACAGTGAAGTTTTTTTTTTTTTTTTTTTTTTTGTAAATTTTT
>Ga0214542_1000252_pt1 | contig 89580 bp, 47 predicted proteins | sample CNSS1metaG_FD_160096 | JGI IMG/M metagenome (GOLD analysis project Ga0214542, IMG submission 160096) | Root nodule microbial communities from cowpea collected in UCLA plant growth center, Los Angeles, California, USA - CNSS1 | ecosystem: Host-associated > Plants > Roots > Nodule | place: USA... | reverse complement strand
TTTTCAAGTTGAGAATTCGACTCTGGAGCATACGAATTTTTCACACCATTCCGGGATTCGGTTTTCTGAAATCGAATTCCGAGATGCTATTTTTTTTTTTTTAATTTAGTTTTTCACTTTTTTTTTCTTTTTAATTTCGTTTTTTTATTAAAATAGAGAAAAGAATGTAAAAAGTTAGTTTTCTTTTATTTGTTTAATTTTCATTTCTTTTATAAAGAAATAAAAGAATTATGTATAAGAATTGTAATAAGTTAATTTATTAATATTAAAAATGTATAATTACATTGCCAAATAAATTAATTTGATTATTATTTTGTTGTTGAAATTTCATAAAGTAGATATTGATGATTTGTAGTTAAGATTTATTGTGTGAAGTTTTAAATAATTAATATTTAATGTCCTTCCATTTAGAAAAAAAACGAAAAGTCCATTTCTGAACTGGGTTTTTTTTTTTTTTTAAAGGGATGAATAAAAGGAGAAAAATATTATTTGATTTTGAAGTTTTATTTTTATATTGTAAAAATTTATACTATAGTATTTTAAAATGTAGAAATATTTTTTGGAAACAAATAAATACCGAGAAATGTATATCAATACTTTGAAATAAAAAACTTTTGAAGAATAAATTTTAATAATAATTATGAATATATTATTTTATGTTTATCGAATATTATAGTTAATCCGCAAACTTTATATACTATCAATCAATTTTTTTTATTGAATATTTCAATAAAAAGTAAGATAAAGTATTTTGGTTTGGACATAAATAAATAATGGAAAATGTATAGTTATATTGTAAAATAAAATAGCAGTTATTAACTTCAAATATAAACTTAAAAATTATGCTTTTAAATTTTCGTAATAAATAATTAGTTGGAATAAATTAATTTTTTTGTAACTAAAAATATGTGTTTTTGAATTGAAATTTATAAACTATAATCAAAGAGAAAATATATATTTTTAATGAAAGTGATTACAAGCACTTAATTGACATAATTAAAAATAAAATTAACTTGACTAGAACTAATAGAATGGATATTTAAATTCTACATTCCATGATCCGTATTTGAGGTATATAACTAAGGAATCAAATGTTTCCTATTTTATATATATATATATATATATATATATATATATATATATATATATATATATATATGAGATGGACGTATATCTTGTCTTGATGAACAATTTAATGTATTGTCAAGTGTTTGGACGTGTCATAGACGAATTCATACTTTGAACTTTTTTCCACTATTTTATCATTTATGCGACATCATTATTTGTTTTGATTTGAAACATGTCATGAATAAGTTTTTTCTTATATACCCTAACTGGACGAAAGTAGTCTATATGAGTTACTACGGAATGGGACCCACAATGTTATTTTTAGAGGATACACTTCCGACCACTAATGTATATGTTGTAGTTTTAATTGTATTCAATGAATTGTAATCTTTATTCTATTTAATTATACATCTTTTATTATTACCTTTCATTCATTGTACCCACCTCACATCTATTTATTTTACCTAAGCCAAACATATTAAAATTATTAATAACTATAAATAGTACATAATAAATATTGATATAAAATACTACTACTTTTGACTACATTTCATTTTTTTTGTTCTTCTTTCATATTATTAAATTTTATTAAATATTTTTATACATTTTTTTTACTCCTATATATCCTTTTTGTTTCTTTCATTTTTCAATTGCATTGAATAAACTTCTAAATTTTTCTTTTCTACTATTGTTTAATAAATGTAGTGCATATTTGTTGCCTTCATTTTCAAAACAATATTACATTTAAAAATATTTGGATGCAAATGTTTTGTCTTAAACAAAGAAAAAGAAAATTTGGGTAAATTTGACTCTAAAGCAGATGAAGCTATTTTCTTAAGATATTCATTGACAAGTAAAGCCTATAGAGTTTTGAATAGAAGAACCTTAAATGTAGAAGAATCAATGCATGTTGTGTTTTTTATGAAATTGTGGACCATGAGAAGAATCTTCTTGAGTCAAGTAAAACAAATGCAGGTGATAAAGAATATCTTAAAGAAGCTCTTGATGAAATGTACTTAAATGAGAATTTAAATCAATGAATTAAATTATTTTTAAATAATCTATATGTTCCATATCAAATACTAACATAATTTATTTATTTAAAAATTTTAAATCTAAATTATTCAATATTTATTTCTTTCAATAAATTATAGCAATTAATGCATTATAAATTACTATTATATTCATTAACTAATATATTCATAATTATTATTAACAATTTTTATTCAAAAAGTATTTTATTTCAAAATATTGATATAAATTTTTTGGTGTTTATTTGTTTAAAAAAAAGATTCTACATTATAAACTATTCTACATTTCAAAAAATATTCATATGTTATAGCCTTCATCATGCACTTCTTCCTGTACAACGATGTGTAGTAAAGAAGCACACACTCACATTTAAGATAGAGATTAAGATGAATGATTATTAATGTCCAAAAGCAAAAGTGGCTTAGTTGGTGTATTAAAAAATTAAGTAACTATTATAATTCTATGTTATAACATTTTGTCCATATATACCCTTATTTTGATATTGGTGTATATACAAGTGCAAATTCGTGCAATATTAAGTTTTGTTATTTCAATATCTTTCCGTGTCAAATTGTCTATTCTAGAGTTTTTATCTTTTCTCCAACATTTGGTATCAAGAGTCAACAAGATTGATGAGCCTGGTGGGTAATGCGTTCTCAACTGATCTACCCACCCTCAATGGCAAGAATTGGAATAGATGGCGGGTGCAAATGAAAGCAATTCTTAAGTATCAAGAAGTTGCAGAGATAGTTGAAGATGAGTTCCAAGTATCAGGCGAGAAAGCCACAAAGAAGATGCTTTATAGAGAAAACAAGAAGTATGACTGTAAAGTTACCATTCTTCTACATCAATGTGTTGATGATACCCAAGAAGCACACACTCACATCTAAGATAGAGGATTAAAAGGAGTGATCATTAATGTCCAAAAGCAAAAATGGCTAAACTTTACTTACTTCAAATTAAAATTGTTAGTTGATGTGTTAAAAAACTATTAAATGACTGTTATAGTTCTCGATTATAACATTTTGTTCATATATACTCTTATTTTGATATTTGTGTACATTCAAGTGCAAATTCGTGCAATATTAAATTTTATTATTTCATTCTCTTTCCTTTCCTTGGTAAGTTATCTGTTCTAGAGTTCCTATCTTTTCTCTAACAAAAATAGAGTTATTATCTTAATTGCCTTATTTATACAAACACCACACAGGCCCTTGTAGCCTTCTCACAAATGACTAATTTGGCATGTCATGAGGTATTAGAACCATGGATCATGCTGGTTTCCAAACTTTTCCGCAAAACAAGGTGTCAAGAACCATAATCCAAGAACCACATGTTTTGACTGCAAGGGTAACATGGTGTCTGGTTGATACCTAATGTGAAACAACGCCATAACCATTTTCAGACTTCTTCTAATAAATTATCCTCCCTTCAAAGACAGGAAATGGTGGAATTTAAGGTTTTGTCATTAGCAATCAAAACAATGGAAAGTTAAGATGATTATTCACACCTTCTGTCTTGGGTTTCAGAAATAAGAGTTGATTATTCACTAAGAAATTTTTGTACAAAAATTCTCGAAAAGGTAATTGCGTAATACGCCATTGTTTTGTCATTTTCAAATGATTCTAACACAGTGCCAAACTAGTTTTGTAACATGGTGACTGTGTTATTAAATTTTTAATTTGAAAACTTTTCCAATCAAGCTTGTTTTCCAGTCTATACAAGCAGATTGGACCATGGTTAATCATTAATCGATATTCTCTAACACTAATATTTACTAAAACTAATATAAAATTACCCCAAAACAATCTAAATTCACCAAAATATATCATTATCTCTGCTATCGATAAATAATCACTCATTGTTTTATCTTATTGTCACACTACGATTTTAAATTTTAAATCATAACAACAAATTTCAGAACAAAATAATTTTCTAGTTTCTTTTTCTCAAGTTTTTACAATAGCTAATAAATATGAGGTTATCTCAAATAAACTAAAAGACTTACTGAGTTAAATAAATATGATACCTGCTAAGGTTTTTATTTTGGGATGGTTTAAACTTTAATCAAACATATTTAAAACATATTTAATGCTCATTAAATGTCTTTCGCAAAAATATATTTTATTTTTCTTTTTTTAGTTATCAATTTATATTATTATAAATGATAGTTTAATTTTGTGAATTATCGTAAATTTATTATCAGAGGATTTCCAATTTTTTATATCAGTAAAAATGAAACATAATTCAAAGCTTTATAAACACAAACATTCTCAAAGAATTTTGACCTATACATACTTATCACGCAATAATGGTTATTTCAAATAAACAAAAAGACTTACTAATGAGTTAAATAATTACGATATCTGCTGAAGTTTTTATTTTGGGATGGTTTGAACTTTAATCAAACATATTTAATGTTCATTAAATGTCTTCTACAAAAATATCTTTTATTTTTCTTTTTTTAGTTATCAATTTATATTCATAAACACAGGCACGATAATATCGTACTTGTGTATACGGTATTTTTTAAATATGTATAATTACATTTAAAGGTTATGATATTATAATACATTAAGTTAATATATAAAATAAAATTATATTTATCAAAAAATAAAGTAAAATATATTAGAAAAGATAAGATAATAACCGTTGATAAAAAATAAGATTAAGTAGAAATAGACAATTTTATAAAAAATTTGTAATATAACAGTCAATTTTTAAAAATTTAATAAATAATTATATTTTAAAGGGTAAAATTGATATTTTAAAATATGGACACAAAAAAGGAAATTCTCTTTATATATTGTTATAGATGTTTGTTTAAGTTTGTGAATTATCATAAATTTAGAACCAGAGAATTACTAATTTTTTATATCAGTAAAAAGGAAAAATATTTAAAAGCTTTGTAACCACGAACTTTTACCTAAACATAGTAATAATTATCACAAATAAACAAAAAGACTTACCATCTTAAATAAATATGTTACCTCTTGAAGTTTTTATTTTGAGATGATTTGAACTTTAATCAAACATATTTCATGCCCATTAAATATCTTCCGCGAAAAATTCTTTACTTTTCCTTTATTAGTTATCATTTACATTGTTATAAATGTTTGTTTAAGTTGTGAATTATCATAAATTTAGAAATAGAGGATTCCCAATTTTTTATATCAATTAAAAAGGAAACATATTTCAAAATTTTATAACCACGAACACACTCTCAAAGAACTTTAACCTAAACATACTTAACACATCAAATAAAAAAAAAAAAACTTACAGTTAAATAATTACGATACCGGTTGAAGTTTTTATTTTGTGATGGTTTGAAATTTAATCATACGTATTTAATGCCCATCAAATGTCTTCCGCCAATATATCTTTTATTTTCATTCTTTAGTTATCAATTTATATTATTATAAATGTTTTTTTAAGTTTGTGAATATCTTTTATTTTCACTTTTTAATTATCAATTTATATTATTATACATGTTTGTTTAGGTTTGTGAATTATCATAAATTTAGAATAAGATAAATCCCAACTTTTTATATCAGAAAAAACGAAAACATATTTCAAAGCTTTATAACCACGGACACACTTTCAAATACTTTGACCTAAACTTAACACAAGTAATAGTTATCTTAAATAAAAAAAAAGGCTTACTAATAATAATGTTTTTGTCCCTTAATTTTTATTAAATTTTGGAATTATTTCATTTCAAAAATTTGGACTAATTTAGTTATTCATCTTTCAAAATATGTGAATTTAATCATTTTAATCAAATTTGGTTAAATTTTTTTGACATTTCAAACGCGTTTCATGATAGTATTTAACTTAACATTAAAACAAAATTGTGTCAAACAGTATAAACAACTTAAATACAATCCTGAAATGCGTACGAAACATTAAATAAATATAACAAAATTTGAGTAAAAGAACTAAATCCACATAATTCAAAAAATAAAAGACTAAATTGATTTAAAATTTTAAAATAGACTAATTTTGAGATTCATTCAAAGTTTAAGGACCAACAACGTATTTAATCCTTAATAAATACGATACTATTAAAGTTTTTATGTTGTGATGGTTTGAACTTTAATCAGACATATATAATGCCTATTATATGTCTTTCGCAAAAATATCTTTTATTTTTTTTAGTTATCAATTTATATTATTATAAATGTTTGTGAATTATCATGAATTAGAATCAAAGATTCCCAATTTTTTATATCAGTTAAAAGGAAACATATTTAGAACACACACATTTTAAAAGAACTTTGACTTAAACATATTTAACACGCAGTAATTAAAAAAATGAGATTTTCTACTAAGATTCCTTTTTTACTTTTTAACTTAGCACACTGTCCTTTTATAATAATACTCTACCGTTTTTAGAGTAATTAACAATATCCAACGGGTTTTCTTGAAAATTGTTAGAAATAATTTTTGACTAAAAAAAATCCATTACCTTCTTAGTTCCGTTATTTAATTATTTTTATTACTAATTAAATATTAATTAAATCCCTCAGTCTTCAAAAACATAGTAGAAACCATAAGAAGATATATAATTACAGTTTGAATTTGTTGATTAATGAAACGAAGGACGTTAATTTGAATCGAGAAAAGCGTAGATCTATGGGGGAATAGGGGTAGTTGGGTAAATTTATGATGTAACATACGAACTACCCTACAACTACGAGGTTGAGGATCTTTAAGGTTAGTTCACATGATTGCCTGAGCACGAAAAAGTCAGCAGAAAATCAAGCCCTTTCCCACTTCATCGTTCGACACGTGGCACTGTTGTGATATGCAATACCCATCTTTCTCTTCGTTGCAATGGCCAATCATGATCACTGGTCACGGATCCTATTTAGGGTTTCTCCCATTTCTGCTTTGCCACACTCTCTCACCACCGTCCGATGCGATCCCACTTTTGAATCAACTGGCACAGCAGTCTCCACTTTACGTGTTCCACAAAACTGCATTTACTCTCTTACCATACTCACAATAAATCTGAATTTCAGCATTTTTCTTTCTTTGGATGGCTCCTTATCATCAATGAAAGCACAGGCCACAGGGGATGAATGTAGCAAATTAAGCTAAGAGAAAAAGACAGGTAGAGAGAGAACAACAAACACTTTTTTTTTTTCTTCAATAACCATGCATCCATTACCGTTCCCATTTCCCTTCATAACCATGCTTTTGCTGAACAATACAATAATACACGTATTTCTCAGTATATATATATATATGTGATAGAGATTTATATATTGAGAATTTGTTGAGTGGATGTGAGAAAGAGAAGTTGAGAGAGTGAAAGAGAGAGAGAGAGAGAAAGATGGGAAGAGGAAGAGTGGAGTTGAAGAGAATTGAGAACAAGATCAACAGGCAAGTGACCTTTGCAAAACGAAGGAACGGGCTTTTGAAGAAAGCTTATGAGCTTTCCGTTCTTTGTGATGCCGAGCTTGCTCTCATCATCTTCTCCACTAGAGGAAAGTTGTACGAGTTTTGCAGCACTTCAAGGTACTTCTATATCTATATCTATATATATATGTTCACCAAAACCCTTAACAATAACTTAGAATTAATGGACACAAGTAAACATAAGCAAACTGCTACCTCTCTCTCTTTGTGCCTATGTCTCATAACACATATGTGTGTGCTATGTTTCCGCATAAAACGTGCTAGCACAGAAAAAGGAACTGCAGGACCTAGCTTTTCTTGTTCTCTGCACCTTTCTCTTCTTTCAATTTTTTCTCATGCTTTTAAATCAATTTTGCTTCCGAGATTTCCAAGCCCTCTTCCTTTGATTTTTGCTGTTTTCAGTGATTCAAGAACACCAGCTACCCTTTCCCACCTTCTCAATTCTACTTTTACCAAAACAGCATCAATATCAAAAAGCTTTTTTTCTTCTTTCACTGTTTCGAGCTTTTCCGTTTCTGTGAATGTCTCGGCGTTTTTAGCATCTTCAGTGTTTCTGCGCCTTCGTTGATGTTAGATCTGCAACTGGAAACGCAAAGAGATATCACTGTTGTATTAATTTTGGTGTTTTTTTTTTTCTCTCTTCCTTCTTCTTTAATTTTGGTTTTCCTCAAGCCTCCACCTTTCTCTTTCTTACCCTCTTTCGCTTCTCAACCCAGCGATCCCAAATTTATTTTTTTGCTTCATTTGTTTAAGTTCTTCGTAGATCTGGTTCAAAATCTTTTACTGAAAGCAATTTCGGGTTTTGTTCAGGCTTATGTTTCTATGCAATTAAGTGTTCCGGAAAAGAAGCACATTATTAATTACTTTTTTCTGTGTCAAGTATTGTTTAGTATTTATATAATTTATATAATAAAATATTAGCTAGTGTATGCTAATTTTGCCTTCAGTGTTTTAACAATCACTCGAAAAACCTAAATCATGTCTACTTTTTCATTTTCTTTTAACCAAGGCCAGACACTCTCTAATTACATCTTTGGGCCTACCTAGGGTTTATTTTATTTCTGCAATTTTTTCTTTGTTTCCATCATTTCTTCCCTTCTCATGTATCATTTGAAGCTTCTTTTTATTTGCCTAAGCATTCTGTTTTTTTTTAATATTGTTTATTTATTTACTCATCAAGCTTTATAATGGTACTAATTCTCATACGGCATCAGGTATAGTGGATAATCAGACCTATCTCCTTCTCCATTATAATAAGCATAAACTGTTTGATATGACTTTCAATCAGTTATACCTGTTTCAATATTATGCATGGCTAGTTAGACAAACCAAGATTTTCTTTCCAGATTACAAATTTGCTTCTTCCAGAGCTGCTTTTCCTTTTCCTCTTTTTCTTCTCTCAAAAACAACAGTGGTCTTTGAAGATCGAAAATGCCATGTAAGAAGATGCAAATAGAAGAGCTATATACACATTTTTGTGATGCATAAGTACTACTTAGTGTGTCTACATGTTCTGTGTAGTTGTGGAAATATAATCATTTTCTGAATGTTGAATAACTATTTGATGTGAACGTGCAGCATGCTGAAAACACTAGAGAGGTATCAGAAATGTAACTATGGAGCGCCCGAGGCCAATGCGTCAACAAAGGAAGCCTTGGTATTGGTGATAATCCTATACACCCTATTTAATTCAGCAATTCTGCATATAAAACATTCTTCCCATGTTTCCAAGTTGTCGTGGTTTTGGTTTATCCACTAGCTAGTTACCAAAGAATTTCATTTGAAGAGGCAACAATCATGTGAAAAAAAAACTGAATTTGATCTGCATTTCAGTTGTTTTCAGGAAACACCAGTTTAAAAAATGCACTATTGGTACACTTTTTCCACTTATGCTAATATTTTACACGAATTTGTTCTGTTAAAGGTGAGTGTATAGTTCCATCAACATAATCATGACCACTAAGATGTAATTGAACTTTTGTATGCATTTTTTTGAGTAATTTTCTGAGCATGTGTGGAAGAATCGGTCCTTCATGTTTTTGATGATGATGGTGGTGCGCGTTATTCCAAACAGGTTAATTGGTTTCATTTACTTCCTTCTCCATTAGGGCATAGTTGTCCACGTACCCCCAAACCGATCTATAGATTCATGAATCATTATGTATGACTTCGTATATATCTTCCCTTAATTAGGTAACTGCTATGATTTTGCTTCCATTACTATAGGAGTTAAGCAGTCAACAAGAGTATTTGAAGCTGAAAGCACGCTATGAAGCTCTACAACGTTTTCAAAGGTAAACATGCTCTATTGTAGTATCATGCTACATATATATATGTATAATAGTAGGAATTAAGTTAATAACATATATCTAACTTGCACTCATTAGGAACCTTATGGGAGAAGATCTTGGCCCTCTAAGCAGCAATGAGCTTGAATCACTTGAAAGGCAGCTAGATTCGTCTTTGAAGCAAATCAGATCAACAAGGGTACTAACTAAATCTTCCAACTTTGAAAATGATTTAGAAGATGCATATGAATATCATAATTAAAATTGTAAGTGAATGATCTTCGTCGTATATGTATTATTTTCGTAACTGCATGACATTCTACAGACCCAATTCATGCTGGATCAGCTTTCTGATAGTCAGCGCAAGGTATGAGAACAGTTCTCAATTCTTTTTTCAATGTTTAATTGTCATTCTTCCCTTGCTAACCAGTTCAATGTTATGTCACATGTGAAGGAACACTTGCTAGGTGAGGCAAACACAGCTCTCAGACAAAGGGTAACAAACATTTCAACACTCAAGTTCATAAATTTGAATGTATAAAAGTGTCCTGAACTACACAGAAGGTTTTTGAGTGACTTGTGCTGTTTTTCGCAGTTGGAAGAGTATCAAATAAATCAATTTCAACTGAATCCCAGTGGTGAAGATATGGGGTATGACCGTCATCCAGGTCAGCACCAAGGCGATGCTCTCTTTCAACCATTGGAGTGTGAGCCAACATTACAAATGGGGTATCAATTTCCTCTTCATTAAATTCTGATAGCCATAGTTGTTTGTGGTTACTAGCACACAAAAAGATTGTATTGTTGGGATTTGATGTAGACTAGAAACTACAAATATAATGTTGTGTCTCACTGTCTCACTGTCTCACTGTTGCAGTGATGAAATGGTGCAGCTACATATATACATATTTCTAATAATAATTTGAATTTGTTTAACCGCAGATATCGACCTGATCCAGTATCAGTGATAACTGGAGGCCAGAGCATGAACAATTTCATGGGAGGATGGTTACCATGAAAGAGTTTGAACTGTGAAATCAAATTTTATTTGAAAGGAAAAATTGGAAATCTGTGATAGTATATGTAATGGACTCTACCTTGTAGGAACAACATAAGCAGTGATTTTGTGTGTGAGCTTTCATAAACACCACATAACTATTTAGCTACCTCCTTGTTTGGATAACCCTTTCTTCCCTTTATTATTAATAAAACCATTGTTTGCACCCTTTCAATTCACATTCATTACTTCTACTATAAACAATTCACCTTCTCATGTCTTATAATAAACTTAATTATATTTCTAAAAACAAAACAAAAGGGGTGAATTTATACAAAATATATTTTTAGTTTTAAAAATAATTGTTTAAAAGTTAACAATATAATTATACATAACAATGTGTAGTATGTAGTTAAGTATGAAACCTTTTCGGTAACAATAAAGATAATTATTGTGGTAGATGAATGATTATTTAATACAAAAATTGAAATTAACGCCTGGACCAACCCTAGACATCGCAAGCATTTTTTTTTTCTTCAGAAAATATAATTAAAATTCGAACAAGATAAGCCACTACGTCACGGAAATCTTGCCATGAGAATAATTCTCTTTTTGCTTTAAATACGCGAAATTACACTTTTATATTCATTTTTAATTTGATGTTTATTGTCGAAATTTTCATCCGTCAAATTTGACTGCAACAAAATTTATAGAATAATAATTTCGTATATAAGTAAATAATAGTAAGCTTACTATATTGTAATAAAATATTATTCATTAAATTTTTAAACTTTAATCTCTTGCAACATGTTTTCTTTTCTTTTTTATTTACTCTTCGTAAGAACGAGTCTCTCTTTGGACAATAAAATATTAGTATTTTAAAAATAGACCGTAATGGTAAAAAACTATAATATGGAAAATATATTTTTTTTTAATTTCTTAAATTGAAATTAAAGACAATAAGTAATACATATATTCTGTACCGACATAAGAAAAAATATTTATACGGTTTTATAGCTTTTGATAGAATAATATTGTATTTATAGGAATAACATTTTGGGAATGTTATTTTTAAGATATTTCTTCCGATAAACGTATTTAGTTGGTAGATAATAATTTTAAAAGAGTATCTAATTTAATTAAAAAACTGAAGAAGAAACAACAGTGAAATAATGAAGCAGGGAAGAATACTGAATTTTTTTCAACCAAGTAATATTTGTACCATTTATTGTGTTTGTTTTCCTCTTTTTTATGTATAAAAACAGAGACAGGAGTCTGTTGCAGTTGGATATGGATATGGTTATGGATAGGGTTGAAGTGTAGGATTTATGTGTATAAACATGCATGAAGCAGACATTGTAATTAAACCTTTTCATTAAGAACAAACATGAGATTGTGACTTTTGAAGGTTTCTTCAATAAAACTACTCTCTTCTCTATCCTCCTTGGCATTCCCACCCAAAAACACTTTTTTTCCCTTTTTTTTTATTTTTCAACCAATCCAAACCCTTTTTCTCTTTTCTCTTCATTCATTGTAATTACATAATCTTTTCTTTCTTATGATCACAACAACCAAAACCATTTCTTTCCTCAACCCAAACTTCATCAACGTTATCCAATTGCGTCCTTTATATATATTATTATTATTATTCTGTTTCTGCGGATTTTCAGGAACAACAAAAACATAAGCTAAAACAAAAAACAAGACACCATCATGAGAGGAAGAAGAGGAGGACACCAAGACCAACAATCTCGCGCCTTGTACGACCTCTCCGCTCTCGTTCTCAACCTCATCCGATCGCCTCCTGCGCCGTTGCCCTTCTCCCACGGCGTTCCGCCGGTGCCGTCTCGCCGATCGCCGCTGCCTCAGATATCGCCGGCCGGGTTCGCGTCGCTGCTGCTGGGAATCTCGCTGACTCTCATGCTGTGTGGATCGGTGACGTTCTTCATCGGGTTCGTGTTGATGCCGTGGGTTCTGGGATTGGCGATGCTCTTCTACGTCGCCGGAATCGTCTCCAGCCTCTCCGTCTTCGGCCGCTCTATTCTCTGTTACGCCACCGCGCCGCCCTCGCCGCGTAAGGACTTTCCCGGTAAGATCACGAAAACTATATGAAAAATGTTAATTTTTGTTTCCGTTGAATGAATGATGGCATGTGACGTGAGAGATTTTATGACTCGGACTATGATCTATTGCGTATAATTTTTAGATTTTTCATGAAAAAGTGAAAACAGAGTTAAAATCTCAATATTAATGTTGTTTGGGGATCAAAATCACGATGCATTGTTTAAGTTGTTCTCCGGTTAGGTTTCTGGTTTCCATTAAGATTTTACTGATCTTCAATAGTATTTTGGAAGTAAACTTTTCAATTTTAATCGGAAAAACAGAGTAAACAGTACATTTGGGTTTGATCATTTTCAGAATTTGTGAATTTTGGTTTATTTTTTCTTTATTGGGATGGATACGTGGGGAATTTACTTTCCCCTTTATGGTCTGAAACTTCCTTGAAGAAATAGTCATCATCAGGATGCAAAGTGATGTGTTTTGAAGAAAGTTCAACAACAAAGTTCTCTTTTTGACCTGTTTTTGTCTGGTTCAGAGAACGAATCTTTGAAGGTTTGGTTTTTGGTTGGTTAGTTGGGTCTGTCCAGAGAAGGAACTTGAGATTAGGCATGGATAAAACTGGATAAAAACAGTTTTTGCATGATTAATTTTAAATTATCAGATAAAATTAATGTTTCATAAATTCTTTATTAAAATATACTATCATTAAGTTTGATCATGCGGTTTTCATTAGGTTGGTGCATGGTTTCCCCACCATAGTAATTGTGCTATTCTCATTAGCTTTAAAATTCTGGGCAGGGATCTGTAATGAACACGAAAAGGAAAGGATATGTAACACTAACTGTTATCTTTGAAATTATTTCTACTTGGAATATACAGAGTTAACTGCATCTAGCTAGTTTCTTTTTCAATATTCTTATTGGCCAATCGTTGTTAATTTGTTATTCAACTTACGAAAAGATTGCACTGTATGCTGTGATGTTCAGAGTAGCTTCAATGGCCTTTGATCATCTTTTTTACTACATGCTTCTTTTGAGTAGTAGTTTTGATTATCATGTTTTTGTTGCAAATTTCTACAATGGCTTGTTTTAACTAAATTAGATCCATCATATTGGACCACTGTTTTGAATTTTTTGTTAATCTGCATGATGAGCCTAATCACTTCACTAATGAATTTTTATTGTTGGATACAGCGTGGTAGCTTCATGAAGTGACAAATGAAGAATGAAAAATGAGAAGGGTGGAGGGTTTTGTGCTACCTCAGCAATACATTATTAAAGATTACGAAGCTGCTCCTTTTCAGGAATCGTGATATTTGATGGATGTGGCTTATATCTCTGTGCATAAGAAATAGCTTTGTAAATTCTGAAGAATTATGGAATCACTGTTACCTTGTTTTATTTTGGCACATAACTTGCTAATTTCTCAAGCATAGGCTGTTGAATTTCCATTTGTTCAGTAGTAGAACAGAAAGAGAATGGAAATATGATTTGACTCCTGAGAAACAGGGGTTGCATTGGATCAAAAAAATTTCTTTTGAATCGTATGGTTCTTGTGTTTCATGTCTCTTGAAGCTGTATATAGCTGATATCATTGATTTACATGTCGTAATTGCTTGATTCATTATCCATTATTATCCGAAAACTACGATAAAGTTCTTGATTCAGGTGCTTGCTATATACTTTTTAGAAAGAAAAAAAAAACACTAATGCTCAAGCAGAATAACAGAAGAAGAGTTAACATTCCATGAGGACATGAGAAATGGTGGGAAAAACACAGTTAAATGAGTAACAATTAACACCACATAACAAATTCAGACCTTAAACAGAAAGAACAATTAAGCAGTGAGCTTAGCCAGTGTTGATATGCACACCAATGGCAATAAGAAAAATGGTAATGAGACCAAAGAAGATGATAGTGTGGACCAAGATAGAAATTCCACTGGTTTGCATGTTTCCAAACTCCACCACTCTGCTCTTCCCAGGAATTTGAATCAGAAGACCAGGACTCAACAACACAAACAGCACCACTGCTATCACCACAGGACCCCAATCACTCATTTTCTATCAATTTTTCTAATTGATTCTTTGCTTCAACCTTACTTCACCACACACCAAAATGTGTATTCCACAATGGAAGTGCTGGAAATTAAATAGGAAACTGAAGATGAAGCATGATCAAAGTGAATGACAATGGAAGCAAGGAATTAATTGAAGAGAGACACCTAGCAGCACGTCACTGTCACTGATGAAAGTTAAAGCAAGTAATTAAGCGTTTAATTACGTGGCGGCATATGCTAAATCCAGATTATGGTTCATTAATGGGACTTGGCAGCAAGATAAGACCGAATCAATTATTTTTTGTGGTTCATGTTCAAAACAACCTCATTGATCAGTGTTGAGTAGATGAACACGTTACCCTTCAATTTTTTTGCTTTATAAGGAAAAATTATTATGACTTTCGTGATTTGGCTAGTGCAGGTTAAGAAATTAAAAAATAAAGTGGATTTGGTAAAACATTTTATTATCTGAAAAACGACGTAATGAAAACGACGTGTATGAATAAAATTTGTGTATTTAACTAAACGTATTACTCAAATGAAAACGTAATTAATTTTGTGAATGAATGTGCATGTGATGTCAGAGACGTTTCTTGTGTTTTCCTTATGTTTCCATTTCACATTCATATTTTGTGTTATTTGCTTATAATGTTCAAGTTTGACATTAAAAGATTGAAATAGGAAATGAGATTAGAGATCTCATTCTTGATCTTTATGTTGTTTTTGAAATAAACAATTAAACTTAAGATGTACTCGTTAAGCTATTCTCTAATTAAGAGAATGAAGTGGGTTTGGTTGAAGAAAATAAATAAATTTAACAAAATTATAAAACAAATTAAATTTTGATATATTTTGTTTTTAGTAATAAAGAAAAATATAGTATTTACAGAAAAAAAAATCATTTTCAATTATATGTGAATATAATTAAATAAATATTTAATACACCGTCTAACCGTGTTTACTAAAAGAAGGAAAAAAGAAGTACCGTTAATATTAAATCATTTTTAAAAGAATTTCTGATAATTTTAAAGTTATATAAGCAAAGACCTTTAAGGTTAATTTCAAATTTTAAATTTATAAAGTAAAAATAATAATAATAATACTAACAGATTATTAATTGCATATTAATCTTAATTTTTCTTTTAATAAATTATCTTATTTAAATCATTATTATCATTCATATTAAATTAACGAAATTAGAATTTTGTACTGAAATGACTTAAAGGTGCGCAACAAAAATAGATATAATTTTTTAATTTTAAAAAATTTCATAAAATTTGACCGCAGACACAAATTTGTTGACAAATTTTCATAAAAAAAAGAAATCAATTGTGGATTTAAAAATGCCAAAATAAAACAGTGTGGCCGTAAATTAACGATTTTCCAGTAGAATTGCATTTAGGTAAAAGATTGCATTGGAGTGTTTCTTAACAGTATTTCTTGGAATAATTATTTTAAATACAATCTTTAAAGTAGTTATTACAATTTACAAAAATTAACAATATTTTCATAACTTTTCTCTAATGATACATGTTTATTCTTTTTACATTCTCTGTAAGAGTAATTACTTCCATTCTCATAGAACATTAAAGAATCAAATCCATATTAACAGAAAATCATGCTGAACAAAGCATCGACTCAAATTCACTAATCAAATTATAACATTTAACTAACTCTCAAATCCTGTGGAGATGTTACACGTATCAGAGATGAGAGTGAATAATATTGCTTTCTGAAAAAGTAACCAAACATGATCGAAACAAAAGAAACTAGAAACATTTGTAGAAATTAAGGTTGGAACTCAGCAAAAAGACGACACAGACACACACGTACGTAAATGTTGAAGTGATAGAAAGGCATGAAAAAACAAAGAAGAAGAAGAAGTTGATGTAACTAGCCGATGTAAAAGTGGACCTTAACAGCGAACAAGAAGAGACAAATGAGACCAAAGTAGAGAAGAGAATGAACGAGTATGGAAGCAGCACTGGTTTGAAAATTTCCGAACTCCACGCATCTTGAACGACCAGGTACTTGAAAAAGTAACCCTGGCATTAGCAGAATGTACAGCACCACAGACACAACCACTGCTCCACAGTCCAACATTCTTCTGATATAGCTTCTGATATATATCAGTTCACACAATGAATTTCATGACAGAAAATATGTGTATATATATATATATATATATATGTTTGTGTGTTGTTTCCTTTGGTTTGAGTGCCAGTACTGTGCATGCACGTGGTGGTTGTGAATGAGATTTGGATTAAGGATAACTTGTTTCAGATGATGATATTGTAACTATCTGCTTCATCTTTCACCGATTATTTCATGCTCAAGCAAGGAATTACTTATGTTCATCGTAGAATCTTCTCTGCAACATTTTATAATATATATCTTGTTAAGTTTATCGAGAGAAGCTGACCAAAGAAATACAATATGAATCAGATCCGAGTCTAATCATATAAAATATTGATATCATTTTTAATCTAAAATTTTAAGATAATAAATTTATAAATTTTCATCTTTATATAATATTTTATTTTCTATTTTTAGACAATATGAAACTTAGATTAACACTTCTAATAATTAAAAATTTAAATAAATCACTTTAAAATTATTTTTCTTTTGAAAAACAGAATGTTTTAAAACTGTAGAAATATATTTATATATTACAAAATAGAATGCTCAATTTGAAAAAGTGACTTTTTTAATTAAGTATTTATAGAAAGAAAGATATTTATCCAGGAAAAAAAAATAGTTAGCTAAGTGTTAGATTGAGTTGATGAAATTAGTAGGTTGGTATTAAATTAGATTGGGCTAATGAGAATTTAGTGACGTCAAAATAGCCTTTTTCTTGTTCCTGGACCTCCAACAACCCCACAATCCATTTTTATTGGGCTCTTTCTTTTTCTACTTCCATGGTTTTTCTCTGTAACTTCTAAAAATGGTAAAAGTATCTTTTTCATGCAATTTTGTTGGGAATACTTCAAATTGAATGGAATGAAAAGTTTGTTATTCTTCAGTGTTTTGTGTTTCAAATTATATAATCTAAAATTGTTTTTCTTTAATGTTATTTAACAAATGCATTTTATACTGTATAATTCGTAATATTGAATAATATTATAAAAAAATAATTTTGAACTGTGTGATTCTATAATACAATATCTAAATTTTAAATCTATTACTTGTGTAATTTAAAATGCAGCATTAAAAAAATTAATTTTTATATTATACAATTTAGAAAAAAAAATTATCACTCCAGAGCCTTTCTAATGAAATTACGAGAACAAATATTTTTTACACTTCTCTTTAGAGACACACGAAGAAGTCAAAGAAATATGATGAAGAAAAGAGTGTCAAAGGTGCTGAAAGACATAAAAACAGCAACAAAGTAGTAATCCTAATTGAAAAACACGAATTAATGAAGGTTCACTTAGAAATAAACTCAATTTTTAGATTTTGAAAGAAAATAAATAATTTTTAATTATATTTTCAAAATTCGCTTTTAATATTAATTATAATTTTAAAAATAATTATTCGAAATTTAATTATAGATAAACAAATATCTGAAATTATTGTAGGACATGAGAACATATTTTAATGTAATCAGATTGATAATCTTCAAATTTTGCAATAAACTCGTTATATGTTAACAATTTATTTAATGTTTTATACTCAACATGCTTTTATTTTACGCATGTAATAGATAAATTAAATTTTATTTACTAAAATAATGTATTTAACAATTAAAATAAAGTACGTTACATAATTTATGGAATGTAGTATTTTATACAAAAATGAATAACTTATACAAGCATTTAATGCAGGGATGACAACGGGTCGGGTCGGGCACGGACAGTGCCTACATGCAATCCGGACCGCCAAAAAAAATTTACGCGCTACCCGCCTGTTTACTCGTTGGGTATCCACATAAAAAATACTTGCGGATATTTTTAAAACCCTCGAGTACCCGTGGATATCCGATACCCGCAAATATTTAAAAAATATACATTTTATAAATTATTTAATATAAAATTATACAAATAAAATATAAATTAAATTAAATTTTACATAATAAAATATATTGCTAATTTCAATTTTAATTAAATTTAACTTAATAAAATATAAATTAAATTTTAATTTTAATTTTTTTGCGGGTAATGGGTACAGGTATGGATAGTATGATACCCGCACTCGACCCGTTTATAAGCGGGTATTAAAATATCCACTACCTGTTATCCGCGGGTACTAACTATTCGTGGCGGATAGTCACGGATATTAATTATCCGCCACGAATTTTATTCGCATATATCTACAAATACACGTATTTTTGTCATTCCTAATTTAATGTAGTATTTGTGTGTGTTAACCAAATTTGATTGAAAAAGAAATGAACAGCACCATAAATATTTAAAAAAATCAACCTTTTTAATTGATTAGGAAAACATTTGAAGGGAGAATGAAGAAGTTGCAAAATTGTTTTTGATTTTGGATTGCAAGATTCTGTGAAACAATGTCACTAAATACCGACAAATAGATAAAGAGAGTGAGAGAACACAACAAAGGACACAGAATAACATTGTACGTCAAAGTGTGTATCTTTCAACATCTCAATAATTTCCAACACTTCTTTGGCTTTTCTTACCCATCCTTTTGGAAATCATTGACGATGATATATATATATATATATATATATATACATGCTTCTACAACCACCATGTTCTTATGTCCTACTTTGTCTTATTATTTATATCACTTAACTGTAATTATATAAAATTTATTTTATAAGAAAAATATTCAAAGTACTAAAATGCTCATTTTCCAAAGGAATGGCATGAAATTTCAAACTGTTTGAGAAGTGAATGTTATTGAAGATATTCAAGAAAGACTATTTGAAAAATAATATAATTTGAAATATGAAACAGAAAAAAGTTTATTGAACCATCTTAAAGTTTTTTTAATGTGTTTATTATGCTAAATTCACAAATGAAAAAGAATAAAGCTTGAAAAGTGAGATGTAATTTTAGTGGTTGCACTTTGCAACTTAAAAAAGGAAAAAAGACATGATAATTAGTCAAAAGTTATCATATTTGAAATATAACTTACTTTAATTGGAAAAAAGAAAAAAAATGAAAGGGAAAAATATCCCAACAGAAAAATTTAACACCACAAAATGAGTAATTAACTCCAATATTAGTTTTTACAAAAGGGGAAAATTCCAAAACCAAAGAAAATATACATCAAGCGATCAACCTAGAAGATTTCTAATATAACTATGTCTGATAATAATAAAATTGAGAGTTAATTATGATTTTAGTTCTCGAATTTTAACTCAAAATTAAAATTTGTTTTTGTTTGAAATTTTAATATATTTTAGTCTCTAAAGAACGAATATAGTTATTTTAATCCAATTACATTAATTATTTTTTACGCGTCGAACGCTCTTCATGTTAGTATTGGAGTTCTTTGCACTGTTTAATATATTTCCGGTTCAATATTTACTGAGAAATGTATTCAACCTCTCAACAAAAATTTACGTAATTAAATTAAAAAAATTATATTTATTTATTTTTAAAATTTAGGAACTAAAATATATCGAAGTTTCGAACAGATAAAATTCCACATTTCAATCAACTTTCATGAACTAAAATTCAAAAATCAATTTAGTAGAGCTTTTAGAAAAAATATTACCAGACAACTTCTATGATTGCTATTTTTTTAAAGTTTTACAAGCATGTGTAACACTTAATGGGGATTAGTAAATAAGAAAAACAAAAATTAAAGTTGTATAAAAATTATAAAATATTTGTTTTAATAAAACCAGAGAGGAACAGAGATATTTTGGAGAAGTGAAATACAAAAAAAAAAAGTAAGTGGTGGATAGTGATAGGTCGCAGGTGCTTCCAAAAGGTGCTTGTGCTATCACTGATTCACGTTGTTCACGATATCACCCAAGTCATCAAAATCTACACCTGTTCACATCTCAACTTCATTCTTAACTATTATTGCTGAAATTGGTTCATTTCAAACCAAGAAATTTCCACACCAACGCATTTCTTATCTACAATTTACTTGTTTCGTCGTTTCTCGATCAAATTTGATGTTACTGTTTTCCGAGCTTCCAAATTCAAACATGAAATAGGTTAAAATATTCTTGTTCATACATACTTCTTTGTTACAAGCTTGGTTTACCTTGAATTGGTAATTGTTTCAAATTCCTTAAACAAAAGATAACATAAAAACGACAAAACAAAAAAGTTAACAGTAGAGGAACGTTGTCATTGGTGATTGTTAATGCTCTAAATTAATTGGGGATGGAAAATTGGCTAAAAGTGAAATGTCACCGAACCTTCATCGACCACAATATTATCTGTGAGAGGGCCAGTGAGTGTTGGAGGACTCTAATTCTATATCATCGACTTGTTCATTACTTAGGTCTGTGTTTGTGCTTGTGAAGAAGCTGAACCAAACATGCCCTTATACTTGTCGCTTATCACTTCGTAGCGTGTGGTGGGAAATGCAATTTCGCCAATTCTAATTCAACCTCTTTCCTTCGCGCGATTGATTACTATGCCATCTGGTAAAACCTCTCTCTTCATGCTTTTCGTTACTCGTTGCTTACTTCTGCTTGTTCAATTTTGCTATGGATTAGAGCTGCTTAATCGAATTTTAGCAATGGTGTGTTTGGATTCACGATGATACTGAACTTCATGGCAAAACGCATCACGTGCTTTTATTGTATCCTGTTTGTGTAGAATTTTTGACTTGGGTTGATTTTTTTATCTTGTCGGTTTAAGTTTTTTTCTAGTTTTGGCTTTGCACCTTTTTTGGTGGAAAATTATGGTTGGTACAGTACGCTATAGCGTACGCTTGAGATGACAACTTTTACTTCATGGACCCAATTTTTGTCCTTCCGGCTCATATGGAGGAATAATTGTTTTGCTATAATACTGTTACAGAAACGGGGATAGTGAGTTCTTACTTCTTAGTTTACGATCAGAGAGTTTTGTGGTCACCATTAATGCCCCCAAATTTCTGCATGATTCCCATGTACCCGCAAACGTAGAGACACCGGAAGAGGGAACAAAAAGATAAGTTCTAAATTGGTGGACTAATGTGACATTATCATGGCAGGTTTGGAGTACAACCTCGATGATCTGTTCCAAGAAGCTAAGAAGCGATGGCTCAAACCTGTCGAAGTGCTTTACATTTTACGGAATCACGACATGTGCGAGCTTACCCACCAGCCCCCTCATCAGCCAGCTGGTAACGTCCGTTTTCTGTTCGTTGAAATGTGTGAAAGAAAAGAAGGACATTTTTTATGACTCTTGTTTGTTATTTGATTGTGTTACTGACTATCGGAAATGTTACCAATTGGCTTTCTTAACAGGCGGATCCCTGTATCTGTTTAATAGAAGAGTCACGCGTTACTTCCGCAAAGATGGTCATAACTGGAGGAAGAAAAGAGACGGAAGAACTGTGGGAGAAGCACATGAACGGCTCAAGGTCTTTGAACATTTTGTACTAGGCTGTCCTTCTATTCTGAGACATTTATTTGTCTTTCTGCAGCTCATGTCAGCCACTACCATCTGCCCACTTTTGGCACGCTTTATGTTTTATAAAATTGCTCCAATTTGGATCAAACTCCTTCCTTTTAGTCTTAGATAAGAACTATACAGAAAAGAATAGAAGATGAATTATATAATGATTGTATCGATCTTACCAACAGCTTGAGTTTTTCATACCAATTGTAATTAGAGCTTCTTCTATACTTCATCACTTAACTTTTTATTTATTGGAGGAAATTGAATAATAAATTGTTAACATTGTTGAGGAAGAAATATTATATCTCACACATGTTGAACAAAATATTATTTGAAAATAATAAAGGATCTTCATTGCAAATTTCATATATCATCTATCTCCTAATCTTTATGAACATGAGCTGTCATATCATTGAGATATAATCGATTTGATGTTTAACAGTTTTTCTGATATTGAGCATTTTTCTCTTTTAAATATAATTCTATCATTTTTTCTATACTGGTGTTTTCATGCCAACATTTCTTTCGTGATAGAATTCTTTGTATTCAAATTCTCAAATGATTGATCTTCGTGATTAGGTTGGAAATGAAGAAATCCTAAACTGCTACTATGCACATGGAGAAGAGAACCGTTCTTTTCAGAGACGGAGCTATTGGATGTTGGAGCTGTGAGTAAATTTTAACTATTAGTTTGAGGCAGACCATACTATGACTACTTCTACTTGATTTTTCTTTTGAGATCCAAATACGTACTCACAAAGCTCATAACAATAGCAACCTTAATTACCACGAATAAATTACCTTGATTGCGATATAAATTAACCTTCAGTGTATATTGCGATGTAAATACTGTTAAGATGGGTCCATTTGTATTCCAATATGTTATAGCAGTGCATGTTCATATTTGCTCATATACTATTGTTTCTTGACAGGGAATATGAGCATATTGTTCTGGTGCATTATAGAGACACAAGTAAGGTGAGTATCCAGAACATGATATCAGATAAACATGGTACTTGTGGCTTATTATGAGTGTGAAAAGGTGTGAATCCTTTTAGTGCAAAACATCTCATTGTCCTACACTCCTACCCTGTTTATGAAAATTAAAATGTTATTTTAAGCACATCCTCCCTTTTGGTGTTCATGATAGAGTGAGACTGGCGGCTAGCTAGGTATACATTACTGAGACAAAAAAACAGAGAGGGAAAATAGACAAAGAAACATCAATTCATTCTCATTCCTGTCTACACCCTGGGTGCATACCCCTAAATCACCTAATAACACAGATTGGGCAGCTCATTTAGGAAAAAATAAATTCAGTCATTACAATCCATAATCGTTGGCCTAATAGGGTTTGATGATGGCACGTTGGGCCTGGTCAAGATGTGGGCTGGTGGCCTATCGGTGCAGGTTTGAAACCTAAATTAAATAATTTAGTTTATTTGTTTTTCTTATGAAATTCAACCCTTTGTAGTATATCTTATGAATACTTCATTTTGTATTGCTTTAATACTTTACTTTCTGTAAATGATTTAAATGGTAGTCCTTGAGTTGTTTATATTTCTCCCATATGTTTAATTCTCTCTCTCTCTCTCTCTCTCTCATTTTTCAGTTTTAAAACTCTACAATAAACAAACATGATATGATTCCAATGAGAATTGAACTAAATTTGGGAAATTAACAGTTAGGGATTGGAATCAATTGAAAATTGGGAATTGAAAACAAAACAAAGTAGAAATGGAAAAGGAACGTGCCAAAAACAAGGTTTGATAAGTTAAAGATGATCATACAAATTAGTGAATTCATAATAAGATAACAAGTTGTATGGAAGAACCTAGCAAAGAGATATTCTCACTGCTTTGTCAAAAGCCATTTCTATCTTATTTTCTGAATTCCAAAATATTTAAATAAAAATTTAGTTTTAGGGTTTGTGTTGTTTTTAAGTACATAAAAGAAAAATAAAATCCCTATATCACAAGCAAAACTAATTTGCCCTAGTGCTTTAGTGAAGTCTCTTCAAAGTGTTGAGCCTTGCTGGCCCTCCAATAGATGAACCACCTTATTCTGCAATGCCTCTTAGGCTTTTCTAAGCATTCCTCCAGTCATGGATCCACCTAAGTTTTGAATTGAGTCCCGGTCTTGATCCTTTTCGTCATGGCATTGGCCTTTGGTGTCCACGTCAAAACATGTGTATTTCCAAAACAAATTATGCTCATCTATAACTCCAAACAAGTACATCAGAGAGCTGAAATTGTGATGAATTAGCTTAAGTTTGTTTACATCCACCTTTTTGAATGTATTGTTACTTTCTGGAGCTAAGTACTTTATTTTCAGATTGTGTATGACCTCAAATGGAGATATATTCAAATCTCATTTAAATCATCATTTTTGTTGATTCTCTGAATTGCAATTATCTAGTCACGTTCAGCATTTTGAAGTAGTAGATTGTTTCATTGTAATGCTGTTAGCAATGAGAGAGCACTATCTTTGGGATCAAAAAAGGTTTCAAAGGTGTGTTCCATGAGGAATAAACTGTACAAACGGCTAGAAGGTCAACTTAAGGTGTTACAAAAGCAGTTAGGAGGTTAGTCAAATAGGGGAAACGGTAATGGAAAGGGAGGCACTGTGGAAACATAACAGAAACTGATATATCCTCAGTTTAAAGAGCCATTTTTTTCCTTGCAAGTGGAATTCTCCTCTTGTATCTCACTCTTGAGATAACAGTTTCACACTTCCTTTCACATCTGCTATTATCTATTCTATTTTTTTATTTTGTTCGTCGCCTGGGAATTGTATCAGTAAAAGGTTGAGTTTGGCATTAAGGTTTGCACTCACATTTTGCAGGGGAAATCCAATTCTGAACCTTTCACACAATTTTCATCGAGTTCCTCTCGTGTTTTTAGTCAGAGTCAAAGCTTGTATACAGATCACAACCCAGGGACATCATCCATGTTTGGTGATTCATGTGAACCTAATCAAAAATTTCCTAGTCCTGGGTCTTTAGAAGTTACATCTGAAGCACAAGCCTTGCGCCAATTGGAAGAAGAGCTGAATATAAATGAGGACAGCTTCAATGAAAGGGTGATTTATAAAGATAAGTCTACTTTGTCTGGACCAAATGATCAAGGGCATCTTTTTGTTAGATATAATGGAAGACAAGGTAATTTAGACAAACTTGAGCCGTTAAAAATTACTGTTTTTTCTTTTATTGGAGGAAGTGGATAAAATCGATATATGTTTGAAGTAACTGAAGGATTTGAGTTATTATCCCTATTTTATGCTCTTACCTTGTATTGAGTTTTGGTTTGCCCAGTAATAGATGTTTGTCTTCTACCTGTGCAACATGTTCCAGTGGCTTCTTCCAGTCTCAACGTGTGACTGTTGGGTTAAATATGTAACATACATTCTTATTTTTAAGTTGCCCAACTTACCCTTCTTTATCATATATTTTCATTGGCTGAAACCAAAGTCCTCAATTGTTATATGTTGGTTGTTTCAAAATCTTAAAAAAGTGTATGACCACTATTATGAATAAGGAAACCAGAAATAAAAGAAGTTTGAATCAACGGCATCACGATTAGGTTTGTTGTATCTCAAATCACTCTAGGAGGAATTAAAGGGATATTCATATTATGTTAACCAAGCTGAACATTTTTCAAATCTTTAACGAAATAAACTCTATATATTGCATGTTATGTAAATCTTGTTATCCTCTTTTGTGCTTGAAAAATTAAATTAAAGAAGTGTTCTGATTTTAAGATATTGATTATTGAAATTTGCTAAATATGTACAAGCCTTTATGAATCTGTATTATTCACCAAGTTGGGTTACAACACGTGTACTCATCATGTATAAACAAAAAAAAAATGACGTTATCTCAAAGATAAACTACATATCTGATCTTATGTAAAATATGAACTACATGTGATTGCAATCAACTCTCCCTCCTCAAGCATAAGCATAGATGTCTTGTCACAAATGTTAGTTATCCCCGGACCCTGCAAGGATTTAGTAGATATGTCTACAAATTGTTCAATAGAATACACAAATTTAGTCTTGTTGATGTCAAAGAAGATATTCTCTGTAATGAAAGGACGACCAACCTCTATATATTTAGTCCTTTTTGTTTTTTTTTTTTTCATTGGCAAATGTTAGTTCTTAGTTGTTGTTAATGGGGGAAGTTGAACCCATAACCTCTCCCACCCTCCCTTCTAAACCCACTAAACCAATCTTGTTTCTCCAAATTGTTAGTCCTTTTTGTGAAGATCAAATTTGAGAAAAAGTATAAAGTTGATTGGTTATCACAAGCAAGTTCCATAGGACCTATCTCACAAGCAAACCCTTTAGCCATAAAAGTTTGCAAGTCGTATCAGTCATAACATATGATATGCTGTTTCAATACATGGTATTTTTTACTTTTCCTTGAGATCAAGTTACCTACAATTAAAGGATAAACTATATATCTAGTCTTCTCTCATAAAAGAGACACTACATACATGTCTGATTACAATCAACAAAGATTTTTGTTAATTAGTTATTCCCCCACTCAAACATTGTGCTTTTTCAAAACTTTCAAATTCAGCTTTAGATCAGATTCAATTTATTTCACAAAGTCCATATAGTTTTCTTTTTTTGGTACTCCTTATTATAATTAAACAGAAACTGTAAAGTGAGGAAAGCAAAATCTTCTGAACTTAGTGTATTTTCTGCAGATAACAGTTACACATACTGTGATCATGACTTCCCTAATGATTGTCCTGATGGAAATGAAAAAGATATATACTGGGCCGAGATGCTTGAAGCATGCAAGCCCTTACCTGTGACCAATTTACCAGATCAATATGGATATGAGGCTTTTGAAAATGTAAGTATTCCTAATACACACTTCACGATGTTAAGAGTTTATAATCGATGTCTGCTGAAGTTTCCAAATAACATGTATTTTTGTATCTCTTGAAACAATTGTATCGTTTGAAACTGTCACTTAAATGATATTTATTTGCGTTCATTTCTCGTTTGCCACTTACAAAGAAATAAAATCTCTATTCTTAAAACAGGAAGAGTCATTATTTTCTTTAGGAAGGGAAATGATTGCCAACATGGAAAACAATCAGTGGCCAAACTCCAACTGTAATTATGTTGAGAACTGTATGACTCATTTCAACCTAAAATTACTTGGTCATTTCCCTTTTTCTTTCATATAATGAAATTTCCTCCATCTCTTTGAGGTCCCTTATCTCCAGCTGTTTTTCCACCTCCTCAAGGCGACATTGGAGTCAAATTTCCTCTATGTTCTCGGGTAGAAAATCCAGTAACTACCTCTGACTACTGTGAAAATTTTTTTGACCAAACAAAAATTCAAGAACCCCTGGGTGTAGATTCAAGCTTGACTTTTGAACAGAAACAGAAATTTACAATTAGGGCAGTCTCCCCAGAATACTGCTATGCCAATGAAACTACAAAGGTTCGTGTCTTTTAATTTCAATATTTATTATGTCCCATGCGATGATATATGACTTGGTGAATGTTATGTATTGAATGATGGATCGTTATGATTTTTGGTGCTTACTAAGCTTTACCTACATTCCTAAAGACTTCTAAATCAATACACTGCATTTTTGGTATCATCGTGTAATTATATATCTAATAATTAGGAAGTTGTCATACAAACTCTTAGATTTTGATAGCTATACTTAACCATTTGAGACATATACTTTGTCTTTACTATCTTTCCTGTTGAACTGTTATTATTTTTCGTATAATATGATACAGATACTATTGTTGTTGTCTGCATTTGAATCCTAAACTCTCAAGTTATATGTATAGGTTATCATTATTGGATCGTTTCTCTATCATCACTCGGATTCTACTTGGGCCTGTTTGTTTGATGATGTTGAAGTTCCTGCTGAGATTATTCAGGATGGCGTAATCAGTTGTGAAGCTCCATCCAATCTTCTTGGAAAGGTTAAGTTGTGCATTACTTCCGGAAATAGGGTGCCTTGCAGTGAAGTGAGTGAGTTTGAGTTTCGAAATAGGACTACTAGTTGCACTCGCTGTAATTCATTGGAAACAGAAGATGGTAGAAGTCCGGAAGATCTGCTATTACTTGTTCGATTTGCGGAGATGCTCCACTCTGCTTCATCTAAAAAGGATGACAGCACAGAATCTGGAAGTAACCTTTCAACAGAACAGAAAGATGGTGATGATTCATGGAGCCATATGATTGACACTCTTCTAGTTGGCACTGGAAAATCATCTGATACTGTTAACTGGCTTCTAGAAGAGCTGCTGAAGGATAAGCTGCAGCTCTGGCTCTCTAACCGATCCCATGAAAGAGATGAAGGGACAGACTGTTCTTTGTCCAAGAAAGAGCAGGGAATTATACACATGGTTTCTGGGTTGGGTTTTGAGTGGGCCCTGAACCCCATTCTCAGTTGCGGTGTGAATATAAATTTCCGTGACATCAATGGATGGACCGCCCTTCATTGGGCTGCAAAGTTTGGGAGGTAATAGAAAACTGATTTGTTGATATTAATATGCAGTTTTGTTTATATTAATATGCAGTAGTGTTATCAACTTTTTTTTTCAAAACCTCAAATAAAATATAGTTGATAAAATCTGTTTAGAAACCTGTACTTCATCCTTGGGAAAAGGGAATGTAGATACAAAGAAAGAGATCATGGGAAATAAAACCTGTGTGTAATACCTAGCCTGTAACTGACGCGTTAGAAATTGATGACTGCATTTAAGATGTGATAACCTCGTGTAACAGGATTTTTCAATCATTCTTGAACATGCATACTAAGCCTTAATCAAAGCAAAAATGTTTAATTTTTTTTTTTTATTTCAACAAAGAAGCCTTTTCCCACACTATCTTTCTAGTATCAGCTACATTAATTAAATTATCAAATTGTGCTAGACCAGTAACCGATTTTTCAGAAATGTCCTTTTGGATCAGTGTTTTTAAAAGGTATCTGTTAGAGCTTTATTTTCTCTTTCCCTGTCTCTATGGATCAGACTGACCTCCATATAATTAATTCATCTTACCTGGTAACCTGGGTCTCCAATGGTCTTCTACACTATTCAAACCATCATAGGGCAAACCCTTTTACCGATTATCATATTAAACCCTTGATTTTAGAAGCTTTTGTAAATTATCTGTTCAATTCTAAGTGTTCTGGATATTGTGTCACAAATATTTCATTCCATGATAGGGAAAAAATGGTTGCTTCACTTATAGCTTCTGGTGCATCTGCTGGAGCGGTGACAGATCCAAGTTCACAAAATCCAAGCGGTGAAACTGCTGCATCTGTTGCAGCCTCCCATGGCCATAAGGGACTGGCAGGTTATCTTTCTGAGGTACAGCTAACGAGCCACTTATCATCCCTGACTTTGACAGCGAGTAAGCTTTCTGAAGGATCTTCTGAGCTCGAAGCCGAGTTAACTGTCCGCAGTGTCTCTAAAGAAAATATTGTGGCCGGTGAGGAGGATGTTTCACTAAAAGCTTCCTTGGATGCTGTCAGAAATGCATCTCAGGCAGCTGCACGGATACAAGATGCTTTTCGTGCATATTCTTTTAGAAAACGGAAAGAAAGAGAAGAAGCTATGGCTGCTGCTGCTGCGGCATGTCTAGATGGATACTGTATTGATCCTGCAGGTTGCAATGATGATAACATTTCAGTGCTTTCTGCCATGTCAAAACTTAATTCTCGGAGCTCGGGTGATTACAATTTAGCTGCCTTGTCGATTCAGAAGAGATATCGAGGTTGGAAAGGTCGCAAAGAATTCTTAGCATTGCGCCAGAAAGTAGTTAAGATACAGGTAACTGTAAATAGTTGTTATTACAGTTTTACCATTCTAATTCCAAGAACTCTGCATTTACGTAGATATTGGCCCTGTAGAAATACAGATACTTCATAAAGTGAATAAATTTGTTCATAAATTGGCGAGGATGAAAGCTGTAACCTGACATGTACATGCATACATCAAGAACTTGCTATTAACCTTGGCTTTTCTATATTTATTTGGGCAGGCCATTGTGAGGGGTTACCAGGCTCGGAAGCAATACAAGATAATATTATGGGCAGTTGGAATCCTGAATAAGGTTGTGCTACGATGGAGGAGAAAACGCGTTGGTATAACTAGTGTCCGCCAAGAAATGGATTCAAATGAAGGAGAAAGTGATGATGAAGATTTTCTGAACGTCTTCCGAAAAGAGAAAGTAAATGGAACAATTGAGACGGCTTTGAAGCGGGTGCTTTCCATGGTCCGTCATGACGATGCTCGCCACCAATACAGGCGCTTGCTTTCGTTGTATCGTCAAGCCAAGGTAATTAATTAGTGGGATGCTAACACTTCTCAAAATTATTAGGACTTAATTAAACATGCTAAGCTACCATTTAACAATGTTTTTTATGTGCAATGCATGACTTGTTGATTCTTTTACAGACTAAACGTGAGAGTACAAGTGATGAAGCACCGTCATCAACTTCGGAAGAGGATCCTCTGAATATGGAAGAGGATGATTGGGATCTGTTATGGCAAAAATTATGTGCTTAGGAAGTTTTATGTCTCTTTGGGATAAATTTCTGGCTTTCTGTGTACTTGGATGTGTAGGTATAAAAGCTTGATTGAGGTTTTAGTTTGTAAAACAGTATAGGTTGTATAGTGTGATAAAAGCGGTGGGCACTCTTTTCATGTACAAAGTTGCCTTCACTGATTTGGGGTAGTAAAGGGTTTCAATTTATGATTTATTGTTTTTCTTTTCATCAGTAAAACTAGACAGAAACCATAACGAGATAAACAAATGTGTTATATTTCTGATTTTAAATGATTTAGTATAATTTTCCATTTTTGACGTGGATTTCGGATTGTATATCAATTTCACGAGTCGCATTTCGGATTTATGTATTATGAAAAAAAAAAAAAATAGATACCCAGTGGTGATAATAATAAAGTTTTCAATGCATGCAAGACGTAACTAGTAGCAGATACTAATAAAAATGTTTTTACTTCACTAATTTACTTAACTATGCTTCCCTAAATCATTACATAAGAAGAGCTAATAGATATATAATTTGTCGTTACAGTTTTCATATTCATAATAGAATATGTTGTTTAGGAAATAATAGAAAAATTAAATCAAATCAAATGGAGTAAAATTTATATTTATATAAAACTTAATCTCTAATCTTTTAGTTCCACTTTTAGATACATAAAGCGTCAAATACTAAGAATGAACAATTTTAAACCAAGTAGTGTAATCTAGAGTCAACACAACAGAAGAATCGCACTTATTATGTGGTGAGGCTAAGTGTAGACAAGACACGTTTGGCATGAAAAGTTAAACAAAACCATAAGGCCACGTCTCTTGTCTTTTTCATTCAATTCAATAATACATTCACTTTGCAGTGACGGTGGATGATAGATAACTCACAACCCACAAACCCACAACAATTATTTGTCTCCCGTTACCATGGAACAAGATCGAAGGCTTCAGCTCATCGACAACGCAATTCAGAAGCTTATACACGACACCAACACCAACACCAACAAAGTCCAAGAATCTCACCATAACAACGATGCTCAATACCAAAACGCTCTTTCCCACCTTCTCTCTGTTTCTCAGGTTTGCAACTCATGCCTATGCAAAACTAGTTTCAAATCTTATCCTTGGATATGGTGTTTATTAATAATCATATAGTTTGTCAATCTTGCTTGAAATTTTATCTTAATATTAATGGTATGTATTCAATATTTTAAATTATTGAGATTGGTAACACTCAAATGCTGAATCTTTTGGCAGTCGAACATTTTGAAAGGAGAAGAGATACCTGAGCAATATGAAGGTTGTAGATCTTCTGATACGGTGGGTTCTGTAATTGAGGCGAAAGAAGGAGAAGATGAGGGTGGAGGAAGTGAAAATGATGAGATAATGAAAGAGCTGAAGAAGGTGAAGAAGCAGAACTTTGTAACTCATTGCCTTCTTTCAGTGATGATAGTCCTCACTGTGGTTTGGCAGGTATCTGAAGTCTCTCTTATTTTGCAACTCAAAGATGGATTAAGTCACCCTTTTAGATCCTTCGGAAATATACTCAAAGGTATGGTGAAAGTCCCTGACGTGAAAGGCCAGGATGCTGATGACAGAGAAGAACTTCTTGAATCTTCATCATCCCTTCCCTCCATGGTGATTCCAGATATGTCTCATAATATCGGAAACTAGTCAAACTTCTCATTCCCTTCTAATGTAAATTCCCTCTTCTTGTACCATTTGCAAGTACAATATATCCATGCATACATTTAGACGAGATCTTGATCAGATTCTTCACATGGTAATAAAAAATAAAAAAAATCCTTCAAAGTCAAAATGGGTTTGTATCTTTATTTTACTTAGCGTTGTTTATTATTCTGTGTTGGAAGGGCCAGGGAAAGAACCTCTGGGGTCACAATACTAGAAAAGACCTTCTATAGGGAGAGACAAACTCACTTAGCTGATTATTAGTTAAAAAATAAATTAAGTCGCTAATTTTAAGTATGAAAAACTAATTTCAATTTTATTTATTTTCTTTTAAAAATGCTTCTGCAGTAGTTTGTTAAAGAAGACTCTTACGAAATTCATAAATTTTTGAAAACGTGATAAACCTCGATGGCTTCAAAACTCCTCGTGAGTTTTGTCTTCACTGTCTACTCAAATACGGTAAACATTAACCACTGAGCAATGCTTTCTGACACCAAATTTAACACACAACACTAACACCTGCGCCTGCAACATTTACGTTACTCCTCTTTTTTAGGTCAGGTAGTAGTGAAGGAAAATGTTGAAGGATTCGATCGATGGTTCGAAACGAATTGGCTCCTCATTCATCTTTGAATGAAAATTGAACTATAGCAAACAACTCATCACGATGGCAGGGAAACAAACATTTAAATTAGGTGATAAAATCAAACATATAACAAAATACAAGACATATGCACAAACAGACTTTTAGAGGTAAACTTTATAAGAAATGTTCGAAGCAAATATATCAAATTTGAGAACCTCCAATTTTCATCAATTTTAACCATTTATCCTTGAAAGCGTTTTGTCCAATCACAACCAAAAAATCCAAACAGGAGAAGCACAATCATGCGTTCAACACGAACCAAAAATAACTCATTCTCGAATGAAAATGTCAGAAACAAAACAGCTGTAGGCAAGAACTAATATGGCCTTTCACGTCGACATACTTGGGGTTATCTCATGCATAGTTCAACCGGAATATGTCATTCAACACATAATAGCTTCCCTGCGGTGTAGGCATCAAATGGAACATCTGTATAACAAAAAGATCAACATGTTTAGTCATCAATTAATAACATAAACGCAGTAATTAGTCGATTAGCAGACAAATCAAAGCAGAAAATAAATAACATCATTGATGATTTGATGTCAAGTTACACCGATGCTTCTACAGCAAATGGCAAATAACCGCATTCTATATCTGAGCAAACAATAATTATTGTAATCATTTCAAATCCTTCTCTTCCTCCTTTACATAATGTCAAACACCTTCATCTATTACCAGAAAACATGTGCCCACATAGACACCACTCCACATGGGTTTCACTATACGAGACAGACACACCTGAAATAATTTTTTTTCTCGGAGGAATTCAAAAGGAACAATTCATGATGAGTGAACAAAAACATCCTACAATCATCAAGTGTTGAGGAACATCGAGTCATATGACTCAATACTCCAAGCTTCTAGAACGAGTGAACTTCAATCACGCATAGACAATGAATAAACAGATATAAACAAAAACTTATTATCCGATGAAAACCTAGTTGATTGTGGAATAAAGTAGAATAGATTAGATCGATTAGAAAACCCTAAAAAATAGATTAGTGGAAGAAGTAAGAGAAGAGAGGGGAGCATTGCGTACCTGGCTGAACTTGAGGGCATGCTGTTCGCCGGCAAGCTGGAGGTTGCCGCTGACGAAGACGAGCATGCCGCCGTTACCTCCGGAGGGCTGGCAATCGACGGTGGTGATGGAGTGTTGGCACTGGTGGAAGGGAAGGGAAGTGAGCTTGGCGACGATGTTCTGAGCGCCCTGGATCTTCTGGCCTTCGAAAGAAAGCATGGAACCTTCCTGATACAGATTCGCCAGATTGTTGCGGTTCGAATCGAAGGTTGAATAGTAATGTTCCACGAATGCCTTTGCCAATGCGTCTGGATCCATTTCCTTCTCTCTTCGTTCTTCTCTCTTCTTCTTCTGCTTCACTCTCACGCACACACTCACTCTCGCTCTTTCCTAATTTTTTCTACTAACACACAACACTCACAATAATACCATCCTAAACTCTTTCTTTCGTATTTAATATTTAACTCCACTGGACTGGACTGGACTCCTTTCCGGGTTCAACTCCTGACCCGCAAGTCCAAACTTAAATTCCTATATCATTGTCCTAATTTCATTTTTTTAATGACATTTTCTTTTCTTTATAAATTAAAATATAACATTATTAAATATTTAACGTTGTACATTCTGTGATGTTATATATCAATAAAAGAATTATGATAATATAAATATTAAGTAAAACCTGTGTTCATTCTATTCTTTTTAGTTAAAAAGTACACGCTCTTCGGACTGAAATGTCAAATAGCTTTTAATAACTGTTCTTTGACTGTCTATGACTACTAATTGAAAAGTCACTGTGTAAACTAAAATACACAAAATTATGCAAACATGAAAGGATTTTTTTTTTTTTTCCAAAAACAAGGTTTCATGATCGAGTAAACAAATGACACCAGAAGAACGTTTCGCAATGTCGAAGCATGCTTCATCAGAGATTCATAGTAGGTCATCCTTTTGGCTGAGTGACACCCAGGAGTGTGAATCTGGTTTCACCTGTTCTTCACAACCTAGCAGAGTTGTGAATTTAGCAACGAAATTGCTAGTAATTGCATTGATAGTGTGAATATGAAAACCTAGTCGGAGATTATGGGTACTCCTCCCCATAGCACACAAACAAAAAGAACCAAAAATTAAAACCATACACTTATTGAAAGCAAAAAGAAACTTAAGTTCTATATCACCTTTTAGCAAGGTGTTCCCCAGGATGAGGCATTCCCAACACATCCAAAGTAGTGTTCACATGCCTGAGAGTATGAAAAGACATGAATCACAAACCCATATTATTTTTGAACTACTCTGTTAAACCAGCAATGAACATTAGGATTACGTACAACACCATAAAAAGGCCAGCAAATTGCAATGACAGGCCATTGCTGTTAAGAGATACAAACGAAATCATGCCAGCGCTGTGAGGCATGGATGAAATGCAGTACCACAAGCTATCCACTGTCGTTTTCTCCCACGCGGCACCACACACCCAGGAACCTTCAGCCATTCTTTCCTTGCTATGTTGTAAGTAACCAATCTATTCATCTGTTTCGACCTCAGGGACAACATGAGCAAGCCTTTGTTCCCCAGGCAAGTCATTCTAACGTGCTTCCCATAAAAGTCCAAGCACCATATGTTTGGCATTCTGTCAACCTCCTTCCACAAGAGTGTCATTTTCTGCAGCTCCCATATGCATACACAAGTAGCTGCATTCTTTGTGAGCAAACCCACAAGCATGATCTGGCCATCACACTCGGCCAGAGTGTGATCAGTCAGATGCAACGGCGCTGGGATTATATATTGTTTCCAAACCCCAGTTGCCATATCGTACGAAACAATCCCTTCTGGGTCTGATCGCATGAAGTAAAGCATGCTATCGATAGAGACAGCTTGAGACCTAAAGTTCAGCGACAGTGGCAGCTTCATACCTGCAGGCATGTTTCCAGGACGAATCCAAGAATTTCTGACTGAGTCGTAAACTTCATATTCTCCATCACAACCAACCCATAAGATCTTGTAGCCTGAACCAGCCGAGTTTCCGTTAATTGTCATCCCTACAGCAACCCGAGACCAGACCTTAACTGATCGAGCTGGCAACTCCCTGAAGGATTGAGTCAGTGGGTTGCAAACAAAGAAGTTACGATGACCAATGTCAAGAAAGCAAACTAAACCACCGGCAGAAGCCACGGGTAAAACAATCAATTTTGTGGGCGGTGTCGATATAGTTGGGTGGTGCCATTTTTTCAAAGAAGGATCGTACATAGCTCCCGAGTTCACATTTTCATGGGTAATGGTGTAAAACCATGGATTTGCTTGTGTAACTTGAGTACAATGCTGAGAAAAACTTTGAGAAGTAAGCATGGAATTCCACTGCCGGCAGACAGAGCGGAAGCGGAAAAATGTAGCAATGGGGAGTCGTGCTATCACAGCCTCAAATAAATCTTCCGGAAAATCTTTCCAAATTTCTTGATCCATAACTTCAGTTGAGCAGGATCGTCCAGATGATTTGCCCCTGCTTCTATCTCTACGAGACTTCTTAGAAGGTGGAGACTTCACAGGCTCTGACATCCTGAAACGGCCAGACTTTCCTGCTGTCACTACAAGGCCACAAAAGTCATCTACAGAGCTATCTTCAACATCAAAGGATGTCCATCTGTGAAAAATACAAACAAGTTCATATTTCATATGCTTCCTGACATGAAGTGTCAAATTTGAAATGCAATTGCACACACAAATAAGATTAGGGGGAGGAGGAAACATGATTGAAATTTGTGATTTGTCAGAGTAACAATCTCACTTAGAAAAGTTATATAAGCGGGTAGAAAAATGAGACTTAACTACCGAAGAAACGGTATAGTTAAAGGATCAAGAGCATTTCAAAGAAGTATCAGTTCACACATGAAAAACTGCACAGCTATAGGTATCTTAATGTCTAGGTAACAATAATAAATTTACACCATCACAGTAGATACAGTGGACTACACTTAAATCCTGCTTGAACAAACTTCTCCGTAAGCATTTTTATAGGAGAAAAAAATATGAAAGTAAAATGAATTAAACTTCTCTTAAAAATTAAAATCAACCTATGCACTTCAACTTTCACAACTTCTCTCATCTGTGACTTCTTCAGGAGCTGAATACATAAATTGATTTAAATTTGTGGAAGAAATTTTATTCATTTTGCTTCTTTTTTTTATTTCCCTAAAAGCGCTCGATGGGAAGTTTGTCCTAACAAAGCCCTAAATAACAACAACAATAGTTTTATCCAATTAGAGGAGGTTGGCCACATTACACTTAAAAACAAAATTCTAAGTTCCCTAGGTGCCAAAACAGACATTTTCAAATGCATAACTATAAAAGAAATGCAAATTCATCATTACGTGGTGTACAAGTGTAATGCAGCAGATATCTTTACTCTAGTATCTAGGGTTTGGGTGAGTAAACAGACAGTGCTTCTGAGGAATCCTATATTAATTTTCGTTATATAAAATCAATATCTATTAAACACAATGCCTCCAAGGTGCTATTTGCAAAAGGAGTTTAGTAAAACTGATAGAAAAGTTGTAAAATACAGGTAATCATCCTAACAATTGTCATCTCTTCATTACAACATCCCTTTTTCGAGTGATATGCATCCTCAGGTCAAAAGTTAGTAAAGTATTTGACTTTAGTTTGTCACACCAACAAATTGGAACTAAACTGGTCCATCTACTATGTGTGTTTATAATAAAAAGAAATGTTTTAAATGGAAATCTAAGCAACAGTTTTGCTTCTTCTTTTTTCTGTTAATCCTTTTCTTAATTTTTTTAAGGACTAGAACCCAACAGACGAATTTTCGTAACAAGTTAGCCGAAAATTCCATTCAATTATATCTACTTGTCCACACAAGGAATGTGATGATGTGAGAATTGGCGGTACAAAACCCTCCTTTGTTTGATGATATACTATGACACAAAAAAAGCAAAAAATTGATGTTTATCCCATAATGACTGTCAAGAAAGGCATCAGAAGCAATAGGTGTTCAAATATAAAACATCCAATAGTTAAAACAAATAATCAAGTAATCTGACTGTGATCTTTGCAAGGATTAACAGAGCCAAGTGTGGTATGCAGTACATTAAGACCTTATTGAGATACCCAAAAGAAAAAGAAATAAGTTTCTCCCACAAACTAAGAATAACTTACGCATGAGCTAATTCACAGAGAATCTCTCCTTTAGCTTATTCAAAAGTTTAATTATTCCATGTCAATTATTGCTGAATCACACAGAAAAATCAATGGCGAGATAAGTAGGGTGTATACAAGTATCATCCTCCTTGCATGTCTCCTAGATCTCTCGAACTAACTACATATAAGTGTGTGCGCAAGAGAGAACCATTAAAACAAGTAATCGGCGTCCAAATGCAGCTCTTACCCTTTGTTCCTTTTCATGCAGCTCCAAACCCAGAAACTACCCCCAAGAACAAAAGATATTTTCAACAAAAAAGAAGACAAGGGAAATTGCAAAGGACATCAAATTCTATCGAACTTACTTAATAAACGAGTTTTAGAAAAACAAAAAGAAAGTAACACAGAAGAAGCGCGTGAGCAAAGAGAAGGCCGGAGCTAAAATCCAATGCGAGAGAAGAACTAAGCAGCAACAAGAACAAAAAAAAAAAGAAAAAATAAAGAAACACAGAGAGAAACGATCAAGGAAGAAAAGCTACAGAGCATAGGAATTGGTGCATTTTTAGGGTATGCGATTGTGTTGGAGAAGGCATGGGAATGAGAAGAAAAAAAAAAAAAAATTGGAGTAGAGTGGTTAATTCCGACACTCACACATTACAGAGCAGAAAGGACCTAACTTACCTACCTACCAAGCCGGTTAATTCACTTCAAAGATTAACAACATCAACAACAACAACATCAACATAAATATAATAGTTATATAAAACATGAAGAAGAAAAAAAAAACGGTGCTGGGCCAAAAAAAGAGGGGGGGGGGAGAGGGCCTAAAACCTAATTGGGGAAAGAATGAAGAAATAGATCTAAAGAGAGGGAAAAAAGGGGGGACCTGGGGTGTTGTTGTTGGAAGAGGAGAGTGTGGTGTGAAGGTTCAAGAATCAGAGAATGGGAATGGGAAGAGTCCAATAGCTGCTGAAGCTGACCAATTAGCTGCTTCAGCATGGCCACCCCTTCCATGCCCCAAAACACGATTCGCCCGATTCCTCTTCCTTCTTCTCCTTCTCCCAAAACACACACTTTCTTCTCTTTCTCTCTCTTATCCTCCCTAATTCCTATTCTCACCCACTCTTTTCCTTTTTCCACTCTGTTTCTTATGCTGCGTTATTATTATGCCTATGCTTCTACATCATCATCTTCTCTCGTCTTTTCTTTCTCTTTCCTTTTTTTTTTTATAACAACTCCTCCTGTCACAGTCCCAAACAAGACTAATTTTATGATGATTTAAATAAACCTAAGATATTGAAAGAAAAAATCTTCATGAAATCAAAGTTCCTTTCTTGATTATCCACAAAAATATTATTCTGATTAATAAATTAACCACTAATTTAAAATTAACCATGTGTATTTGTCTATAAAAATCAAATCTTTTCTTTACACATGTAACATTGATTTTATTTTATAAGGTCTAAGAAAACCCTTTTGAATCTTTGCTTTCAACAACAAACTAAGTATTGAAATTTTTTGTTACAGAGGTGAGGCGTGGTGTGTGATCTGGTGCAGTTATTGAAAACCAAGTTAGGCACCGATTGCTGCACCAAACACTTCTCTTCTCGTGGGAACAATTTGTGTGAATTTTTTGTTAGGCCCCAGACCCACCTTTTAGCTAGTACTTGCTTTCAGGACCATAACATAATCTCACGACCAACTTTTATCCAGATTGGTCAATGATTCAAACAACAACAACAAACCCAATTAACCTTTTTCTTAATCTCCTCAAACACTCAACTTTAACATGTTAATCTGTAACCAGTTTTTTTCTCAAGACATGGGACTGAATCATTTACAACAACCTTTGACATGTTTCTCTAAACAGAGTAGGAGTAGTACATGATAATGCAGAAATTAATAGCATTTGGGAGACATGAATTTATAAATTTACTTAAATTGAATTTTCTAGTCAAAATAGATCATGATTTTAAACATGTGTTTCCTACATGGGACAATCCATCAAACATGCATAAAGAATGTGTCATCCACCATTTAGATAATGTAGTGCCTTATTTCTTTTGCATCTCTCAACCTCCATTCCACACTTTCCCTCAAATTTCTGAAAAATTCACATTCAAACAAATTTTAAAGATATTATTCTCTATTCCAAAATCTTAGCATTGAATTAATTAGCTTCGTGGATGGTTTAAAACTATGACTTTACAAAAATAAGCTGAAAAATTATTGTAAAAACAAAATAATCTGAAAAAAAAAAAAAAAAAGACTCACTCACGAGCACCGTGTCCCCATGGGTTAGTGTTTAGCACGGCAACGTCATAATTTCACTTTGGAGATCAACGGACGAGATTGCGTTTGGTGGGCCCTTCTTCAACGCACGCCGCAGGATAGTCCTCACGGTCTTTTTCTCTCTGTATGATGAGTTATTTGGGTTGACGAAAATACCCCTCCAAAGCGACATTGCACATCATTCCATTTTCCATTCAATGGTCATAAGTGTCACGCAATAAGTAGTAATTATGTATACTCACGCTTTTCTTTTCCTTTTTAAATAAGTTTTTCACTTTCTTCTTTAATAAATAAATTGTTCTGGTTCAAGTTTTGTGAGATCAGTTATCTAAGTCTTCGATTTTTTTTTTTTGGATTATTTTCTTATTTATAATTATCTGGATTATAAAGAGAGTATAATGACCAAGGAATGAGAATGTGGGTTCCTGGTCACAGTTTTGAGTGCTCTCTGATGGTGTATACCTGTCATTTCAAAGTTACTACATCATTATGTCTCACATAACATCTTTATGTATTATGAATCTCGATAAGGAATTGATAGAATTATAAGTAATAGGGTTATTGAAATTTTGAAGAATTTAAAAGAAAATGTGTATTCATTGTACAATGGTGCATTTTTTTTTTGAAGGTGGAAGATAACCCGCAATTGAAGCATTGTGCATGAATATCCAACAAACTGAAAGGTGGAAAGTGAATGAATGTTGAAGAAAAGGGGAAAGTGGTATTTGGGAATATGATTTGCAATTGAAGGAAAAAAAAAGAATGGGAAGAAAGTGTTTGAATTTGAATGATGATTAATTGGGTTTGAGAAAACCTAAGATGCATATTTTGCGGTGAGTAATGATTTGGTTTTGCCTTGGGAAAGGAAGAGATTTAGGTTTGGTTAATTTTAATGGTTGGTTGGTGCGAATAGAGTGTAGCAGTATCATTACTCTCTCTTTCTAATCCTTATCGTCATCATGGATTCCCTTCTTTTACGTGTGTCTTTCGCTTTGCTTTTCTTTTTAATCTTATCCTTCTTCTTCTTCCCCTCCCCTCCGTGCGTGTGCAAAACATATACCAATTTCACCTTCTTTTTTTTTTCAACACTAATTTATCTTCAAATCTAAAATTTTACAACCCTAATTTTTCTTTCATTAAAAAATTCAGGTCAAAATTTGTCAAATTTCCAACATTTTTATATAGGAATTAAAGGATAAGGGGAAATTTTGAAAAAGTTCAGAAAGAAAATTGGGGGGTGCAGGAAGAAATTTCATTTTGCTAAAGGTTAATTTTCTTATTTATTATGATGTTTTGAATCCAAACAGGCCTGCACTACAAGTCCTAATTACAAAAATAGGAGCATAATATTTGGATCAGAGGAAATAGTGAGCCCATTACCATTGTACTCCAAGTGAGCCCATAATAGTGAGCCCAAACTAATCGGGATGAATGGCCCATACTCCAAGTGTAAATTCACATTAAAAAATATACTTGCACCTCTACACTTTTTTTCCTGCATTCTTGTGAATCTCGTTTTGTCTTTTTTTTATTAATTAACCTTAAATTTAAAAATGATTTTTGCATTATGTAATCAAAGGTAAAAAAAAATGACTTTTTGAGTTATATAATTTAAGATAAAAAAAAAACTTTCATATTATGAAATTTAAAATCAAAAAATGATTTTGAATTTTACAAAGTTATACAATTTGAAAAACAAAAATTATTTTCTAATTGTGTAATTTGAATAATTTTTTTTTATTTTTTTTTCTACTGGAAGTTTATTTTAAAGTTCAAATTATACAGTTAAAAGGTTTATTTTTTAAAAATGACTTTAAATCAGTAATCCGAAAATCAAAAATAACTTTCAAATAACACGATCTTTAATAGATAAAATAAAAAAATTCATATTCAAGGGATGCAAGATAAAAATATGGTAAATAAATGTAGGAAAACTCTGGCTAAAAACATCTTCATCTCTATTATTTCTATTTTTCTGAGAATATAAAATATAATTACTTGATTTTTACTATTATTTAAGTTTTTATGGAAAATATATATTAAAAAGTTTGAACAGTAATCTGAATTTTCACTTCTCATGTCGATAGAACTTTAACTGCTTTTCGAATTTTGTACAAAATTCCTAGTAAATTATATTTTGAGATCAGCAGATTTACTTAATAAAAATATGTTTATTTTTGTTATCTTAACAATAACCATATGTGAGGATCTGAATAAATCATTTTTAGATAATTGTTAAAACCAAGAAGAATATCACTCTTATCTTAATTCTATAATTTACTTTAGGGTAGTGAATAAATGTTATTAAAAAATAACATCGTAGTTTGTATGATATTAAAATTCGTGACAACATATATTACCTAAAAATGATAACATAGATACATGCAGAATTCAACTTGATGAGAATATATATATATATATATATATATATATATATATATATATATAAATATATATATATATATGAGTTGTGAAGGTATGTATGTATACCAGAAAGATTTATTATTATTATTTTATTATTGTAATGCATGACATTATGCAATTAATGAAACGCAAGAGTTAGAGACATGGCAAATCGTGCTCACGTCACGTGACCCTCTTGCTTTATATTAATAATGCATTCGATACATTTGGTAATTTTTTTTTTTGTGTGTATACATATATTACACATAAACTATCAAATGCAAAATCCAGTTAATTCATACTTTTGATTATCAAATTTCACGTAATATAGTTTGTTGTAAAATGTTTTCTAACAATAAAAGAGCACATACTTTCAAATACAAATGTTTAAATGATTTCACAATTTTTAAAGTTTTTTCTGCAAGAACAAAGTCAAAGATTAAAAGATTAGATTGTTGGTAATTAAAAAGGTTGGAATTTTTTCATATTATTTAGTCATGTACATAACCACGACAATATAATAAGAAAAAATTAGTCCACACTATAATTATTAAATAAACTCTAATAACTTTATGTATAAATATATATTAAACATTAAAAATATACTTACTTTAAATATATTATTTTCCCCTCCAAAACATTAATAAAAATACACCACTAATAACAACCTTATCATTTGCAAATAATCCCCATCCCTTCAATCAATTTAGTGAATAGTAATCAATAACATAACTAACCAATGCACATAATCACAACCTCCTTTACATTTTATGATCATATCAATAATTAGGGAATTAAGTAGTCTAAATCACTGGAAAAGGAATGATTTTGCCACATTATCCAGAAATTTTGTGTCCAAATAACAAGTTGAGGTTTGTCCATTGTTGAATAGTATATTTTTGTACAGTGAAAGTGAATGGTGATGGACCACTTGTGGTGGCACCAAGGTAACTCCAATTCCAATTCACACTAATAATACTAATTCTCTTCAACCAAGGCACCAGCACATAGGGCTCAACAACATAGTCTCATTCTTACTTCTCTTTCAGTTTAGCCTTCATTAAAATATCACAAAGCCAAATAGGGAACAGAAGAAGAAAGAAATAAAAACATTGCACTCTGTTTGACCAAAAGGTAGAAGAAATATAACTTTTTTGTTAATTCCAGTGAATTTTAAGAAATTGAAGATACAGACAACTTGTTTGATTGGTTTTCTTTTTCATGAAAAATGTGTCCATTTTTATGCTGAGTCTGAGCTGTCCCCTATAGAGCAGAACGAGTTAACCTATTTGTTTCAGAAAATGATCCTACCATTTGAATATATAATACCAATGTTTTTGTATACAGTAAAAGATAAAATAATAAATGTAATAATAAAAGTAAAAATTATTGTTTAGTCCAGTGCAAAAAGAACACACACTGTGGTTGTTGGTTGTGTTTTGTGAGATGTGTTGTACGAAGAAGAGTACATGCTATGCTCAGGTTCAGCTGTTTGTGTTTATGTCGCTATAAACGGTAATCAATACTAATGGAATGCTTAGAGTGTGTTTGAAATCAAAATCCAAAGGCTGGATAATTTCAAATTTCTCACATTTTCTTGAGGTTATTTTATTGTTGTACCAATTTCACTAACCACACCAAATTCTCTCTTATTGTGTTTAGTTTAGGCGAGTCTCCTAAATTTGATTTGCAAAAGCAAAACGGCACAAGAGTCAGAAAAGGAAACAAAGACCACTGGTTTTGAGTTTGTTATCTGCTGCTTTTCCTGATTTAGCTTACAAACACACACCTCGAGCTCTGTGTTGACAGGTAAGGAAACCCTTTTGGTGGTTCACTAACTTGTTCATTCCACGCCCATTTATGGTTCATCTTCTTATGAGTAGAGGAAGAACCACGGATCAAGTGGGTATTGCAGCTTTTCCCATTTCCACTCTTGTGGTTTAAAGATGAGAACTTGGAACAAAAGTGATACCAACATGGAGGTTTTCTTTTTATGGTAATTTTTTTTAGTGATGGGTATTAATTAGTGGTGTTAATGTTAGGGTGAGGTTTATGAGTGCTGCTGCTGCTGCTACTGCTACTGTTGTTCCTGTTGTGCTGCTGTTATTGCTTTTTACTGTGATTTCCTTTTGTGGTAGAGTCAGATTGCAACATCCTTTTTCTGAAACCTTTCACAATGTGAGGCTGGACTTTTGGCTTAGCCCATGAAAAAAAGATGCTTTTTTTTGGGGGGTTTCCCGTTTCTTCATCTCTCTTACTCTTTACACTTTTGTGGGTTTATCATTTTCTTGGGAAAGTGGGATTGTTGAAAGCTTGAGATAGATGCCTCTGTGTTTTTTTCTTAATGAAATTGCTCATGCAAAAAACAAGAAAAGGAAGAAAAACCTTGTGCTTTTTGAGGGGAAATGGGGACCAAGGCTTTTTAATGTACTAGCTAAGTCCCAAGAAAAGAGACCCCTCCTATATAACCTAATGAATTGACATCGGCTCCACAAGGGCTTAGACTACAGCATCAAAACCATCATGTATACTGTTAACAATTACATTGAAAATCCAGAATAACATTCTTTTTTACTCCACTTTCCTCAGATATTTTGAGCTAAGGGAAAAAAATATATTCTTTTTATGGGGTTTATATCGATTGGTTCATGGTAACATATGTTTTTGGGGACGATTAAAAGTGGAGGTTCTTGCATTTATGATTTGGAGGCAAGGTTGTTGGCCTTAATTCTGTGTTAACGAAAACAAGGGCCTAAACTGTGATGTGTTGGCCAGAGTGTTGGATGTTCTGATAAGTCAAGAAGTCATGATTTGTTGGGTTGTTGCTGTTGTGGGGTCTCATTCAATGACCGACTCCTGACATTGCTGTGATAAATGTGAATTATTGGAATCTGAAGGTTTCCCATGTTGAAAGGGAAGTTTTGGTGGTAAGTACACACTTGTAGGAAGAGTTAAAGGGTTAAACACATCACATCGCTAGGTGCAATCCATTGCCTTGCATATCACATCAATAGGGATTGTTACCGTTTTTTGTTATTGCCATGAATGAATAAACCATCAAATGCCCTTCACAATGTTCACTGTGGAGGTTACATTTCTGGAGGTAAAAATAATGCAGTGCCACAAATTGACTGCGTGGGAAGTTAGTACAAATTTCAAAGAGGGAAACAGATAAATAACTCACCTTTATTATTATTATTATTATTATTTTTATTTTTGATGGTGGGGACTGGTTGATATCAGTCTGAGAAGTCTTGCAACACTAAAATACAGCCACTCATCTGTCTGTAAAGTTATGGACGGGATTTGCAGAACACTGTGGAGTCCACGGATTTGTTTGATTTGTGTAATTAGCTTCTTTCTTTTGGTTATTCTGAATAAGATAATTCCCCCAGGAGCATCTCAGGTTAGGAGTTCGCCTTTGGTAAAATGTATGGTTAAACTGATTTACACTTTCAATGTTATACTTGCTTACTTACCATTACAACTTGCTATTTGCTAAGTACTTTTTTGTTTGCTGCCAAGATATTTTCTATTCTTGTTTAAATCTCTGGTTTGTTTCTGCATCTGGTCTTGCTGGAAATCCATCCGACATAGGGCTAGAACAAGTGATTTTAGTTTTAATGTTGTCTTTGAAAGATTGATGATTTCTATGTTTACTACCCTTAAGAATTAGCTGTTCTTAGGTTTTATGAATTATTGGTCCGTTCACAATTATTGTATTATTAATATGATCATGCGTCCACTACATTTATTCAGGTATTCTTTGTGCCCTTTGCTTCTGCCAAACACTATTCTAGTTTTTGTTCTTTCTTGTACTAGTTTAATTTCTTTCATAAGATCTTGTATGCTTGTTCTTTGCTTCTGAAGAAACTAAAGCGGTTAGCACTTACCTTTGATTTGAATTGTAGTTTGCAGATCACAGTGAGCATTTGTATATGAATTTGTAAGGACTTGTGATGATGGAGTGGAATACAAAATCTCTCGGACAATGGGACTGGGAGCACTTATTCTTCTTCAATACAAAAGCAACAGAAAATCCGAGGTTACCAACAACTGATTGTAGCAGCAACGAAGCAGATCGAGAAATCAATGTTGGGGTGTTTTATCCATCAGGTGGGAGTGCATGTTCTGGGTCTGAACTAGTACATGCTTCTTCACCAAGGAGCTCAAAATCAGCTTCCAACAATTCACTGTCAAATGGGGATAGCAAGGCATCGGTGTTGACTCTGGAAGGTTCTCAGGATGATTCCACTGGGAAGAAAGAACTGTGCCCAGTTGAAACTTCTCAATCAGCAGTTCCTTCTCCGGTCTCTGGTGAACCTCTGCTAACTCTGAAGCTTGGAAAAAGGTTGTACTTTGAGGATGTATGCGCAGGAAGTGATTCCAAGAAACCCTCTTTTGAGGTTCCAATTTCTTCAGGAAAGAAATATAAAACCAGTGGTCAGAATTTGCAGCATCCAAGCTGCCAGGTGGAAGGTTGTGGCCTTGACCTTTCTTCTGCTAAAGATTACCATCGCAAACACAGAGTGTGTGAAGCTCATTCCAAATCCCCTAAGGTGCTTGTAGCTGGTTTGGAGCGCCGGTTTTGCCAGCAATGTAGCAGGTAAATCTCAGTAAAATTCTGATTGTTCTGAAGAAAATGACATGGAGTAAAAATAACATTTTTCAGACACATATCAGTTAAAATAAAGATTTGGCTGTCTTTGTCGGTCATATCAGATAAATTGGTTTAAGCTTTTCCCATGAATTATGTTGTTGAAGGTTCCATGCTCTGTCAGAGTTTGATGACAAAAAAAGAAGCTGCAGAAAACGTCTCTCAGATCATAATGCAAGGCGTCGCAAACCACAGCCTGACTCAGTCCAGTTAAATCCATCAGCTTTGTCTTCGTCGCCTTATGGTATAACAAAAACACTCCCTTCTCTTGGAAAATACACTGGTTTTCCCTTGCTCTTTGGTCTGGTTTTGCAGTTTATTATTATGGATGCATAGTAGAACATATCATGAAATGTTTCTGGGAGAATTATGAGAATGAAACTTGTGGTAAAAAATATGAACATATGGGGAACAAAATTTGGTGAATGTGTGCAGAATCTGACCCATTTTTCCTTTATCGTAACCATGTTATCAGAAATTTCTTTTTCGGCGATTTACAAATTCCCATTTTTGTATGATCACAACTGATTCCAGCTAGCGACAGTTGCATGTTTTCCTATAGTGTTTCTGTTATGTACTTAGAGTTTATTTCAACTTCTCTTGGAAACTTGTGAGCTGTAAATAAAGAGAATTCATTTTAAATATCTTTTTTTTTCTTGTGTTTATAAAAAAGTAATATAAATAGAACCATAGTAAAAAAAATGATGAACTATGACTTGTAAAAGGCATAAACACAGTACGGTGGGCGAGTGATAGGAAACTAGACAGGGCACACACTTAATTGAAGCAAAGCATGTGGTAGGTAAACAAGAAACCCCGTTAGTTTGGTTCCTTTCATAATTGAGTGGTGTCAGTCACCTCAAGAGCACAATTTACATTTGAATACTTTGCAGATGGGAGGCAAATGATGAGCCCATTTGCATTTTCAAGAAGTGCTACAAACATGGTCTGGCAGGATATGCACAGCAGCAAGCTCCCCCAGACAAAAGATTTTCTTCCGAAGCCCGCAAAAGGCTTCGATAAGATACCCAGTATTGTGTCTATGTTTTCTGATGATAACAGTGGCCTTCTAACATCCAGAAGTATAGCAGCTAAGACTATTGTTCCAGGTTGTTGTTGTTGTTGACCTCTTAATATGAAGTGTTGGGTGAAACGATGATTATTATTGTTAAGTGTTGATAGAATTGTTGTTATTGCAGGTTTAGAAGATCCCAATTCCATTAGTTCGTGTGATCCGAATGGTGCACAAGATGTTAACCGTGCTCTCTCTCTTCTGTCAAGCAATTCATGGGGTCCATATGAGACTAAGTTCTTATCCCTGGAACGCTCCTCTCGAACAAGTGGCATTAATCAGTCTATGACACACTCGATGACGCACCAGCAACAGCGTTTACCACTTGCTTCCTCTTCAGAATATTGGCACACTGATCATCAACAACAACCATCCCCTTCCACCATGAGCATGTGTATCTCATTCTCAGACTGTGATGCCAACAATCGCTTTCAAGACTTTCAGCTGTTGAGTGCACCCTATGACTCGCCTTTTCCATGCAACCATCTGGAATGATCAATGCAATGCTCTCCTTCAAATGCTTACATCTTCAACATCCCAGCCTGCTTTCTCTCCTTATTTTGCGTCCATTTTTTAATGGAGATTAAACGAACTGATTGCTCGTTGTGCACGTTCACTCCATTTTCTGAATTTTGTTGAAAACTCTCGATACATTTCATATTGTACCAGACTGCGCCCATCTAATTTGAACTATCGTTACAGTGCATGCCCATCACCTTTAAATGTTTTTTTTTTCATTTAACTTCCACTTCTAATCATGAATCTTCATATTCTAATGATATTTGCATATTGAAAGAGCATCCATTTAATTAAGTCTAGTATGAATTCAGATACATGTATTTCTGTAGAATGTAAATAAGAATGTCTCAAACCAATTAAACCTGAACCTATTTATGAGCAGCTGTCGGAATAAAATACGCTTCGAGGTCTGTAAGCTTCAACCACATGTTAATAAACTTGAAGTTCTACGAATTTCCATCGACAGAACAAGGAATATGGCAACCCTCAATTCATTTTTAATCATTTATATCGTTAGCAAATTCCATTGAAAACTTTTAACACCCCAACTTGAACTTACTGGAGATAACATAACAGTATCTCATTTCTTTTAGGTTTTATCCGTTCTACTTACAAAGGTGTGCAGTATGATTCTTTTTTCGAGTTGATATCAATTTCCATTGTTAACGCAACTCGTCAGCATTTCTTAAAACAACTTATAGTGTAGGCTTCTTCAATATCATCGTTTAAAATTGAATAAAAATATTACAATTAATTACCTGTTAATTTCCATTATTTAGATATTTCGTTCAATTTAATCTGAATCATATTCCTTAACTTTCAAGGATTCAATCTCAACTTTACATCCAAATGGCACAAACTATAAAGGATCTAAACTTACAGGAATTACCCATACAATTGCATTATTAAAATCGAAAACTTGATTAAACCTTGAAGAAGTCATTACAACTTTTAAATTAAAGTGATTAATTGATCATTTTATTATTTATAAAAATCAAATTGAACAAACTAAAAATGTGAACGAACCAAAAATTAAATTAGATAAAAGGAGGTAAAATGGATTGTGATTTAATGAGCCTCATGCAGGCCAAAAGTTATACGACATTCTAAGTTATGGGTAAAATTTAATCCTAATAACTCAAATCAAGGTTACTTTTAAATACAAAAATGCAGCTAACGTAGTGAGACCCAGCAATGAAGAACACCCTACTAGCAGACTTCCTACCAATCATTCGTCAAAGTCCGACGTGCTTCTAGAATAAAGCATATTGAAAGCTTCTTGGGAGTACAATATCAGGTTACTTCATCTCTTCTCCCAACCATCCTCTGCATGGATTTATGGTCCGATTCGTACGAAGCAGCACTACACTGAATACTTAAATATTTATAGACATCTAAGTCCATCCTTGAAATCATCAGCTGGTCGTTGAATTTTGTTAATGTATTCTAGTCTATATTAACAAAACCTTTATCAAACAAGTCCTTCTTGGCTATGGGCTAAAAGAATGACTACCGTGATGCTAGTCATAAATTCAGATACTAACTTTTACACAAATTCGCGAACTATGATTTCAGAGAATAATTCCGATGGACTACTAAATTGCCCAATTGACACGATTCATAAAGGACAACAGATACCTACTTGACATCCACCAAATATTAGAGTAGCGAAACAAAATGTAAGAGTGAGATACCAGAAACACGAAGATTAGCACTCAAGGTACATAAAAGATTACCCAAAACCCTAAAATATTATCGGGCTAGGAAAGCTTGTCTAAATGAAACTAAAAAAAACAACTAAATAATCTACCGCCAACTTTAATTCAACGACACGACATGAATCATCCATGTAGCTCAAGCAATAGCATGAGAGAAAATGGCTTCTGTAACAAATACTGATGCACATATCCTAAGTGGTATGTTAGGAAGACACTTTCATCTACTACCCAAAACTAAATGCCACCTAATAAATCTAAAAACTCAGAATCTTCATATTCTTGAGGCATCTAGAGTAATACTTAAACACAGACATTCATGAACCAAAAACTTAAAACTGGAAACTGCAATAACCTTTGTGCCAGGAAAGTTGGCTGACACATGCATCATAACAATCCACAAAGACCAAAATACCATCTCAGTTAATACAACAACTTGACACATATTGAGAAGGTGAGTGACTTGACAACTGCTGCAACATAGAGGACGACAAGACTGACTGTCAGACACCGAAACTGAGCAATTCTTGATGACAACTCTGGACCTTCTCAACCCTCAAACATGTCCTAGTACTCACTGGAACAGTAAATAATTGCAAATTAAAGATTGCAACGGATAGATAGGAAGAAACTGAAAAGGTGTAATAAAAAGGTTTCAAATGAAAGGAAACAAAACTGAAGCTTTTCCTTAGAATCCACTTAAAAGAAAACTTCACAACAGATTGCAATTTGAAAATGCTCATCATGTCACAAAGCTGCTCTTGGAAAACCAACAACTGTTGCAACAACAAATGAAGGTTAACAAAATCAAAACATTTTAGACAACAAACCTGATCATTCTGATCAGCAGATGGTGAAGGAGATTTATCAGACTCAGCAGGCTTGTCAGCACCACAATTCTGTCTGTTGCACTTGGTTCTGAAAGGATAGTTTATGTTGTTACATTTTTCACACTTCCAGCTTCCCTCAGGCATCTTTTGCTCTGAATGGCGAACACAAAGAAACATAATTAACAAATGTTACTCTTGTATAAGATAATGACATCATTCAAGTATGACAGAAATGTGTCATGACAGAAGATACTTACTAGAATTTTTGTCGGACTTTGAGGCCTGCAGCCCAACGATCACATCCAACAATTTTAATCATCATTTATACAAAAATGTTAAACATCAAATTTTCCAGGATGTAAAAGTTAATCACAACAAATATGCCCACAACAGAAACAAAGGCAGCAAACCTGAGATCCGGGTTTAGGTGTGTTGCACTTTCTCATGTTGCAGACAGTTCTGAATGAGAAATTGACATTGCCACATTTTGGACATGTCCAGTCATTGTCACGAGTTGCATCTATTCGAGAAGTGGGGATGGGAACAATAATACCACATCAATTTCCATTTGAACATAAATAGACAAAGACTATGAATAACAAACCCGTACCTTTTTTCTGAGACTTATCATCATGAAAAAATCCAGGTCTGGCACCCTGCCCAGGAAAGAATGAATATTACATCAAATTTTGCAACAAAATCCATGAAATTACACAATTTACAAATTATAGCTTCATTCATTAGCTGACAAGGGATCAAATCCAGCTTTGAAGATGAAAAACAATGAGCGTACAGTAATTTGTTTTAATGTAAGATACAATTGATTGACCATGTATGCATGATCCCTAAGCTGTTACCATGAAAAACTAAATGCAGATCGTTAAGACCATAATGACTTGGGATTGTAACACAATAGAAAAAACAAATATCTAGCTTTCACTAATATTGTTTACAATGAACAAACAAATGCATAACTTGACATAAGATTATTCAGTTGATGACAGACAGTAATAAAACAACGTTGTTCCTGCCATTTGAAGTTATATAGAATTGATTTTAATCTTTTAGCTTACAGCCTCATACCATTGTCCCAGGTCCAATAGGCACACCCAGGCCATAGCGATCCAACAGTTGGGGCATTCCATAGATCCCACCTGCAAGAAAATACCCAATCAAAAAGGTAATATTACCCAAAAGGAGAAAAGCAAAAGAGAGAGAGAAATAACATAACAGAATCAAAGAAGCAAGATTTATGTAACATTAACTCAATCATTATCAACACATGAGGAAGTTCCAATTGATTATTCATTACGCCCATCCAATTGAAGAAACTTCGTCGCCTTCAATGACAAAAAACAAGAAACAGAACATACCATTTCCCATCACTGGCCCACCGGTGTAGGGTGCAGGTCCAGATAAATGCAATGGTCTATAAGGACTTCCAGCAGAAAGGCGACTACCATAATTGTAGTGATATGCTGATCCTCCAGAAAATGGAACATCATAGGGAGGAACTGATGATCCATTGAACAGAGAAGACCCATATGGTGGGACACTAAGATATATAGAAGATGGAGCATTAGAACCTAAATAAGGAGCTGCAGATGAATAACCCTGTGGAGCTTGTAGAGGCTTGGCAGCAGATTTCTGGGATAGATAAAAAAATTTGATTAAAAAAGTAGCTCTAGAAGAAAACAAAATAAAAACAACTACATGTCTGTCCTTTGCCTGCATGCATGAACATTTGATTACTATACCCTCCACATTCTCCTTTATTTGGGAACGAAAGACTAAATAAAGTAGGAATACAAAAGAAAAGACCATAAGAAATACCAGTAAAACGAGAGCATAAAAAGAGAGAAAAAACCAATAGTCTACCAACAATGCTATCGATGACATTTGTCATAAAATAAACTAACCTTAAATCATTTGCGAGATTCAAATACATTTCAAAAAATATCACGGTGACGTTACATATAATATCTTACCGAATTATGATCAGCTGGCCTTGGTTGAGTGCAATTACGCATGTTACAAGTTGTCCTGAAAGAGAAATTGACATTACCACAGCTGGGGCAAGTCCAATCATCTTCCCTACGGCTACCTACAAACAAAAACCAATCAAAATGCACCCAAGCTCAGTTTTATCACCACACAATCAGATTGCAGTATAAAAAAGCAGCACAACATAATGGAGGGTGTGGAAATTAGCCATTGCGACAACGGCTACTGGTGCATAAATTGATAGCAGAATGTAAAATAATACGCACGCACGATAATTTCAACTTCCAGTGTAAGGAACACTGTTGAAGTATCCATAAACATCACAGTTAAAAAGAAAAACAGAAAAGGCACGACGCACCATCAGTCCTGGCACGCTTGGCGGCTGAGGAATTTCTGTTGTCAACCTGCGAAACCACACAAAGTCTAAGATTCGAATTCACTGCGACGATGCATAAGCAAACAGAACCGTGCCGTAACAACAAATTAAAGAAAAAAAAAAGAAATCCGCCCGAAGACAAAAACAACGAGGAAAAAGGAGAGCAATCAAAATTAGATCGATAACAATGGAGAAATCCCTAAAAATCGACTACATTGATCCGAGATCGATTGGGTTAGGGTTCAATAACCGTAGCTAAGGAAGACGAGAAAGAAATCGGAGATAATTATCATAAGTGAAGGAATGAGAAAGAGAGAGACGGCGTTTGATTACCCGAGACATGGCGACACAACACGACACAGATCCTTCTTCTCCTTCTCCGGCGGGGCGGTAAATAGTTGAAGCTACTCGAGGAAACAAAAACACGCAAAAACCAAACCCGAAATCACACTAATCTAATATACTTCTTTTTAAAAACTGGCACAGTATATTTTCAGGCCCAAACACGGTCCAACCAAGGGCTTACAAGCCCATCCTACCACAATATCTAGTGTTCTGCTATTCCCACCCAATCTTTTTATTGGGTGGTGATATGTTATCACCCATCACATATATAACTTAATATTTAGTATATGTTTTTAATTTAAAATTTTAATAAATATTATTATATCATTATAATGGATAGTAAGGTAGGTGTACTTTGGGTGATAAGATATTATTTTTCTTTTTTTATTTCCAACCGCATATTTTGCTTTTACAAATTTTTCCACATCGCATACGACTTTCCTTTTTCTTAAAAAAATTGGAAGACATTATCTGTTCATACAACTTCAAGTGGCGCCCATGCGAAAAAAACTTGAAAGTTGCTCTTCTGCCACACGACTTCAGTTAACACGAGATCCTATTTTTCATCCCAAAGTTGTGTTTTTGCTCTACAACACTTATGTATGAATTTAAAGTTAGGTAGAAATCATGTGCACAGAATATAACTTCTGTAATGGGTAATTGTTCCTGATCAACACTAGTTACCTAAAACTTGTAATTTTAAGGATTTATGCATTTTCTGAAATACAATATAAAAATTCAGAAGTTAAAACATTGCACTCTGTTTGACCAACCGAATATTATATATAACAGGGATTTACTTTGCGAAAGAAACGAAAAATCTAATGGTTCCAATTTTACTATGTTGGCAATATGTATTTCCATTGAATTATGCTTTTCCACTAAAAATTAGTTGAAGGTCCACTTAAAAAATTGTTGAGCCGGAATTCTTTTTTTTCTCAAATATTGTAACCTGTAATATAGAAATAAATAGATAAATGTATGGGCAGTTGAAATTCCTAGAGTAGTGACAGTAATAGACAGAAAATTATATTTTTTTTTTCTTAAATGTTCATACTAGGGATATTCATACATATTTTATTTGTACATAATTAAAAAAAAAGGAAATTTTTGAATTATTTTGCTACTTTGGGTGTAGTAGTATTTTTTTAGCATTATCTTTATTTGAAGACTCTGAACTGCGACCAAGAATCCATTAATATTAACTGTGAGAAGCAGAAAAAAAGGAGGAGCATTACATGGGGTCCCATAACGACATATGCAAACGGCAAACCAATTCATTAATTGAAAGTCCTACAGAAACCAAAAACAGCAAACAAAACGACAACTTTCACTGACTACACCCGCTTCATTCATCACAACGTTCAACGTTCTCCATCATCATGTATAAATGCTCACAAAAACCGGTGAAATTGCAACCAGAACAACGGTCAAACTTATCAGCATCGGAATACTAGGTACAACCATACTTCCATGCGATGCGTTTTGGCTTTGTGGGGTCGTACTTGGTGTGTTCGATGTTGCAGGAGTTACCTTCGAAGAGTTCGTGAAAATCGCAGCATCAGGGGAATTTGGTGCTAGACCCAGAAGCTCTGCCAACATTAAAATCGTATACCATGTAGTATTATTAGTATCAGTATATAGTAACTATAGATTATACAGAAATTCAGCATTAGTGGTTGACGACATGTGACCAAATTTATTACCAATCAAACACCGACAACTGTTCATCTATCTTCCATTTTTGTCCCATCAAACAAACACTTTAAAAAACCCTAGGCACCAGCTAGCTAGTATTTATCAAAACATACACAAGAATAGTAGTTTTACTTGCATAAATTTGTATGCGATAGAAATACTCCTATAAAGTAGTTCATTTTTTCACCTACGATGGTGTCCACAGTTATGAGTTTTTTATTATAGACTGTTACTTTTCCAAATGATGAAGGAGACATGGTTAAAATTGAAACTGTGAGCTCTTGGGTTTGTTCTTTGGTCACATATCAATTTAATTAGCGACAAGAATCAGATTGTAGTTAATATACGCAATCTTGTTGAAAGTAATGGTGATGCCCTCTTAACCAATCTAGATGATGGGTCGCCTCATTCTTATTACAGTTTCTAAGCATGTTTACATATATTAAAATCTAAAAGTTTCACATAGTAGTTGAAAAAGATTTGCAAGAAAGAAAAGCATAGGTTCTGGGTTTTCACTGTTCAAAATAAAACATAAGAAAAGCTACTATTAAATAAGAACAAAGTAAGAACTTAACCTTCACGGTGTTCTCACACTAACTAATAAAATATTTTGATTCATATAAGGTATCCTTCAGAATCACCTAAACGACGAATCTGTGATCCTAAAGTTAGAACCTCCCCTCAATAAGGTAACTCTCACACACAAACACACAAGCATCTTACGTAACACATAAGCCAGTATCCATGAGACTTTCAATTGTTTAGTTAGAACCTTAACAGCGAAGGACACCCCTAAACCTAGGATTTTGGAAAAAAAAAAAACACGAACTTTCACATATGCAGATGAAAGGTGAAGTTTTTAATGGCGTGAGAGAGTGAAAAAGGATTTTGGAAGAGAGTGAAAGTGCTTACTGGGACAGTCGGTGATGCTGGCGTTCTTGACGCTACAGAGGGAAGGGAGTTGAAGCAACTTGTCCTCTTGAATCCCCATTTGTTTGACCTCTGGACTACCCTTGTGGACCTGTTGAATGATGTAGCACAAACACTCTGGGTTGCTCTGCTTTATGCTCGAGGTTGCGTCGCAGCATTTCTCCGCCGGTTTCGCTTCCTTCCCCGAAGCGAAACCCATACACGGAATAACATCCTGAATCACCTTCCCGCACTTGGTCGCCATTTCATCGGCGCCTTCCACCGCACACCATGCCACCGCCACCACAAACATCACCGCAAACACTCTGCTCTGCCGCTTCATGGTCACGAAAACCTCTGTCTCCGATGTTGTCTCTGTTTTCTCTGTCTGTGTTGTTTTAGCGAAGTGCTGTGGCTGGTCTTCTCTCTATTTAATGTACACAGGTGAGGTGGTGGTGGTGTCCAATTAAGTCTCCCTAGTGTAACATTGAACGGTAGCTTAACGCCGTTAATCTCTTTTACACGCCACAATTCAACTACCATTCATTATTCCAATTTAACTACGAACATGGTACCGGCAGTATTTGTTTAGTGTCTCGTGTCACGTTTCACCCAAATTACTATTTTACACGCGTGAAGGAAAAAAACATTTCGAAAATAGATATTTAAATTTCATTTTATTAATTATATCTTATTTTCATATGATAATTAAGTCCGTTAAAAATATTAAGACATGTGGAGTGTTATGAATATGGTATGGAAATAATAAATAAATGAAGGAAGCTGGTGGTGGTTGGAGTGCAATTAAGAAGAGGTCACAGGTTGGGATTATGACTTAGGAGTTTGTGGGAAGACAGATACTATAAATAGTGTTGTTCCTCAACCACTGCTTCTCGTTTCCACCTCCTAATTTAATTCTCCACGTGGCATAACCATGCAACATGGTTCGAAGGTTGTTGGGTGTTGAACTTCGTCTTCTTCCTTTTAAGTTTTGAGTGGGATCTGTATTTGGAATTGTATTTCTTCTCTGGACTGTTCACACAACCCATTGGTATTGGTGGAAAGTGAAACTCATTTCTAAAAATTGGATTTGGATTGTTACCAAAGTTAAGAAAAACAAAACAACAGGAAAATTTTAATTTTAATTAGGTTTAAATTTTGTTTTAATTAAAATTTTTGTTTATTATAAAGTAAATAAGTGTTGTAGTTTTAAAAAATGTAAACTTTAATTGTATTAAATTTTAATTAGATGATGATTTCCTTTCCAACACATATAATTAAATTTTAATTATATTAATTTTTAATTAGATTTAATTTTTTTATTTAAATTTATTTGAATGAAGAATGGAATTTTAGATAAGCTAGAAAAAACAATCATCCACGCAATCTTGCGATCTTTTTTGAAGATTTTAATGATTCTATTGTGAATCACGTGTAAGATTTATGATATTACACGAAATAAATTTTAATTTTAACTACAATAATTATAAATATGTTTAGTTAGGTTATAAGTACGTAATTTTTACATCATTACGTTCTTAATTGAGTTTTTATTAATTTTTATTTATTTATTTAATAATAAAATTTTTATATTTTTTAATTAAATTGGAATCATTTTAATTTGATGTTAATTGATAATGCGACTCTTATTCTGTTTTGTCATGTTACTCACCTATTTCTAAGTAGTAATAAATGCAAATTTTTGTACTAATATATTAAAAAATAATAATTTATTTTTTTAATTGGAAACATATTAAATAACAAAATCTTCATGTTTTATTTTTTTTTTTTGTGTTATTAGTTATATGATTAAGAGACTTTCAACATCCTTACCAGGTTGTGATAATGAAAGTTTGTTGTTATTATGTTCTCAATTAAAATAAGAAAGAGTTATTTATTATTCTATATTCAACACAAATATAATTTTATATTAACTATAAAATTTTATAATTATTAACTGGTTAAAATAAGTGAGTGAGATCAATTCAAACAATAAAGAGTCATTTATCATTTTATATTCAACACAAAATATAATTTTATATTAACTATAAAATTTTATAATTATTGACTAGTTAAAATAAGTGAGTGAGATGATCAAATAAAATGATAATAAACGAATAAAATAAATTGTAAAACTTCCATTGAAAAATTTAAATATTTTGAGTACTAAATAAATAAAAAATATTAATAAAATTAAAAATAATAAAATCTATTAAAGGTTTAAAACTTAATATATTTTAGATTTGTAATAAGTAACCTATTATATAATTTAAATTGTGACTAATATCGGAAAATTAAGTGTTTGAAACACAATTGAAGAATATAATTATTTTTATTAATTAATAAATTAAAAAAAATTAATGTCCAAATGTATAAAAAATTTGAAATTCAATTAAGTTTGCATTTTATACATAAAATAATAATAAATAGACATATTTATAAATATAGTTTGCATCTATAATTTATAATTGTATATCTATAATTATATATAAAATTATATACTTATTTGGTGTCCTCTTTTATGTTTTCAATTTTATCCCCTTAATTATTATTTTTAAAATTTATATAATTATTATAATAAAAAAACTGTATTTTACTTATATCATTTTAATAATTATTCATTACAAAAGAATTATTTACTCTTTCATTATTTCAATGGTTACTAGTTATAATATTTTTTTTTATAATTAAATTTTATTTTATCAATATCTGTATCTATAATTATATATATTTTATATTTTTTAATTTTATTATTTTAAAATTTAAATAATTTATTCATATTTAAAAAAGTACTCGGATGTGGTTATGTTATTTTGTAATAAACTTATATGGTAAGATGAATTTAGTTTAATCATCTGTTGTTTATTAACAATAATTGAAAACTAATTTAAACATGACAATGAGAGTGGTTTTCAAATATCAATATAATATATGTGAACGAAAATTAATAAATGTGTTTACCTATAAGTTTTTTTTTTGGGAAGGCAAGCCAAGAGGGGAAATGATATCATTAAGTTCATTTATAGAACTGTAAGTTTGAATGATAAGTTGTAGTTTTTATTAACAATTTATATGTTTTTCTAAACAAGTTTTACATTTACTTTATATGTGTTCATTGTATTTATTTTGCATTAAATTAAAACATGCAATTTAGATTTTTTTTTCTTTCACTTTATTAATTAGAGTATTTCTGTCATTTTCTATATTTTTTCACTTTCTAAAAGTATTTTTTGTTGATTAGAAAATTCAAATAAGTTATTGAAAGTTGTTTTTTCTATTCATTGGCATTTAGACTAGCCACCTATGTTGTTAAGTCACACATTCATTAGGTATTACTATTACGTTGGGTATCAAATTGTTGGAAAGATATTTTCAATCAAATATCACATGTTTATTTAAAAATTAGTTCGATATCTTATTGCTTTAATATATATATATATATATATATATATATATATAACATGTTTTATATTCTTAAGAAATGTAAATTTTGTTATTGTTAATTTTTTTTGTTATAAATTAATAAAAACATGTGTTTATTATAATAATAAAAGATAATAAATTTATTATTATTATTATTATAAAATTAAATTTAAATATTTTTTATAATTTAATTGTAAATAATTTTATTTATTTTATAAGTAATTTTATAATTAAAAATAATTAATTTTAAAAAAGTGGTCAAAGAAAAGTATATATAAAATTTGAAAAAAAAAAGTCACTTAGAGAGATAAAATTAATAAAATAATTACTTTAATTTTAAAAAATTATTTAAATGAAAATTGAAAAACAGTGTGAACATGAGAAAAATGAGAAAAATTATACTATGACTTTTATTTTTTGACTCTCATCCTTTACTCTTTTTTATTACGTGACGAGACTTAGTGTGGGTCATTGATTTTCTTCAAAGTAAAAAAACAGTGGTACATTAATTAATGGTCCACACTAAGCCAATTGTTATCATTGTTAATTAAAGGATGAGAGTAAAAAAATGAGAATCATAATATCATTGTTATCATTGCATACATGTATAGATGAAAAGAATAAAAATAAAAAATTCAATTATTTTATGCAATATATTATTCATATACGAGCAAAATCTTATAATGAGTCCCTCATTCGAATGCTAGTTATATCATTAGTCGGGATACGTAATCCTACTTCTATTCATACAAAAACTGAGGAATAATGCGTCATAAGAGATATGAGGAAAGATGATTGGGATCAAATCATAAGAACAAGGAACCTAACTGCTAAAGGGAAGAGATGACCCTACCGAGCAAACACGTTGATTAGAGTTATGTCCCATATATTGTTCAAAGGCGTGACGAAGAGAAAAGGTAATGACTTAAATGCCCTTTTCTTACTGTTCCCCGATCAATTGTCTTGAAATATAAGGAAGTATTCAAACACCTACATTTTCCATTAGACACATAAGGTTTCCGATAAAAATACGACGTCCTAGTGTGAATTTCATTGAACCCACGAACATGATACAATGGAATGTTATTCATTAATGAATCAGCTGGAGAGGTTGGCACAAAAGGGAATGTTGCAAAATTACTTGGAGACCAATTAAGTCAATGAAAATGTAGATCGATCTCCTAGGAAGACTACAAATGATCATCACGAGGTTCCTATTCTAGGAGATTTTAACACCATCATCAGTGGAGGAATAAGAAGGTTGACTAGAAAAAATGCTTAAAGTTTTATAACCGCAAGAAAAATGGAATGGATGACACCTACACCTAATGTGGTCTTCATGGACGAGGACCAATGTTGGATTGTTTCTCATGAGGACGATCTCATAGTCCTTTTAGTGATTATGATGGAGAGAAATGTTCATTGTGTTCTGATAGACCAAGGAAGTTCAACAAATGTCATGTGGTTGGGATACATTTGTGGGCCTTCAAATCCCAAGAGGTCAGCTACAACCTTTTGATGGAGTTTTCGGAAGAGCATGTGGAGGTTAGAAGGTATGTTGACTTAAGAATGACCCTTTCGGATGAACACGCAACATAAGCTATTGTTATTATGTATATTGTGGTGAATGCTCTGTCTTCGTATAATTTGTTGCTCGAAAGGTCTTCTCAATAAGTTAAGGGCGATTGTCAATGGTTAATTTCAAGATGAAATTTCCAACTGCAGAAGGAAAGGTGGAGACCATGAAGATTGATCAAGAGGTTTTCAGAAAATGCTATGAGAATAGTTTAAGAACTCGCAGGGCTACTTGTTGTGTTTGCAACAACTAATTCCAATATTTCAAAATTATACCTCTGATCATATATATAACGATCGAAGACCACAATTTGAAGATGAGGTTAAAGAGGTAGAACTAGAAAAAGGGAACAAGTTGAAAATAATAACGAAACTATTTTGAATTTAATATTATTTATGTTTTTGTTAAAAAAAGTTATTTGTATCTTTTATCTTCAATTTAAGATACTCAATTTTTCGTCGGAACAATTGCGATAGAAGTGTGATTATTTTATGATATTGAAATAAAAAAAGTTAGTGGAATTGGAAACTAATGATATTAATTGGTTAAGCGTGAATACGCATGAATGATAACTCTTCTCTGTACTACTTGATTGTTAAGAGAAGCACATATAAAAATATATGAAACTATATTAAAAGAAGCCCTTCATGTAATAATGTATGCTTACTCTAACTTTCTAAAACACAGTATCTCAAAATAAGATTATTCAACACTGCTACTTGAATCATATACATTTATTAACTATCAGTTCTACACAATTTATCTGATTCTTAATATACTTTATTCATTAATTAAAAAACATGCATCTAAAACATGAAAAACTAATAACGTTATTTCTATTATGTAAAAACATGAAACTGGGACAAGGATAAGGCTTCCGAATTCCAAATAGGGTTTTGTATTAATTACATTCCAAGTGCCACGTGTCAAATGTTATTCCACACTCCTAGTGTAACAATTGGTATCTTCTTGTCCTAATTTTAAACCCAAAATGTGTTGAAATCGTATCATGAAAAAAAAAAAATCTTTTAAATTTCAATTGGTACCTTATATTGGTTGTGCTGCCAATTTTCCTCATTTGACAAAATCAAAGCACCTTTCCTTAAAACACAAAGCAAAACTTCATCTTTCCAATCACTGCATCTCCACTCCTTCATGCTACATCTTCCATAACACAACAACAACAACAAAAACACACACACTCATAATCAACACCATATTATACTATCATCACATACATGCAATCCAAAGGGGAAGAAATTAAAGGGGTTCAAAAATGAAGAGCCGTTATCCGTTACAGGGGAAACGGTGGTTGGTGGGCCTGGCCGTGGTGGGCCTCGTTGTCGTCGGGCTTTTCCTCTCAACCACAGGCCGATCCTCGGAAACTGCTTACCTGTGTCCGGGCACGCTCGGGATCCGAACCCGAAAAGAATTCAGTTACGACCCGGCACCGATGCAGATGCGCGCCATTCTCCACTACGCGACCTCGCGCGTGGTGCCGCAGCAATCGGTGGCGGAGATCAAGGTCAGTCTTGACGTGATAAAGTCACTGGGCCGGCCATGCAACTTCCTGGTCTTCGGGCTGGGCCACGACTCCCTCATGTGGGCCTCGTTCAACCCGGGTGGCACCACGGTGTTCCTGGAGGAGGATCCGAAGTGGGTCCACTCGATCTTGAAAGACGCGCCAGGCCTGCGGGCTCATACCGTCCATTACCGTACGCAGCTTCGCGACGCCAATACGCTGCTCACCTCGTACCGCACCGAAGCCACGTGCAATCCTACGACGGCGTACCTGCGTGGCAACAAAGCGTGCAAGCTGGCGCTGGATAATCTCCCCGACGAGGTTTACGAGACGGAGTGGGACATGATCATGATCGACGCGCCCAAGGGGTACTTCGCGGAGGCCCCGGGGCGGATGTCGGCGGTGTTCTCCGCCGCTGTAATGGCGCGTAACCGGAAGGAACCCGGTGTGACGCACGTGTTCTTGCATGACGTGGATCGCAAGGTGGAGAAGCTTTACGCGGAAGAGTTTCTGTGTCGGAAGAATTTGGTGAATGGTGCTGGAAGGCTTTGGCACTTTAAGATGCCTCCTTCTAACGACACTTTCGCTTCTCGTTTCTGCTAGAAATTTCTTCACTGCTAACCATTCCCATAAATCTTCATCTTTTTTGCTTCTTCTTTTCTCTCTGGTTAGAGTATGATTCAGCATCGTGTTGTGTATCGGATCTTACATTATATTTTACTCTCTCTTTGATTGTTACTATCTTTTACTTTCCAATTTTACTTTTTGTAATTCCAAATCCAGACCAAAGGATTCACCTGCTTATAGGACTGTTTTCTCATGTCCACTTTTCCGACAGCGCAACGTGTGATTGCATGGTGAAGGAACGTGCTTGCTTGGCTTATTCAAGAGAAAATATTACGTGCACTTAACTTGTTAGTATTAATTAATTGTAGCTTCTGGTTGACTTTTATAGTTAATGTGAGAATCTCTTGTATTTTATGAATTTATGAATGAGAAGTGATATTTGACAAAGTTTTAAAGTGATATGCATTTTTATTTTTTGGAATAAATTGATTATTAGAAAAATAAAATATCAAAGATTTCAGTGAATCAAATATATCAATGATTTTATTATTGTTTGACATCACACTAGATAGAATTCAATTATGATTCATGTTTCAGTCTCTCATGGCTCGATCCAATTAAGATTCGGTATTCACAACTAGGTTTTTAAACCTGAAATCTTCTTTAGAGCAGTTTAACTGTCTCATAATTGAATTACTGATCGTTTATAAGTTACAGGTATCAGTACTTAGCTCGATATTCTATTAAAAGAAAATGTAACTTATCTATCAAAGATCTGGTAACAAAATATCAAAGAAACTAAAAACTCATGAAATACTCTTTTGTGAATAGACTCAATTTTGGAAGATTCTAACTAGAAACTTAAAATCAGACATAGAACATTTACATTCTTTTGTCGATTCATTTGCTTGTATCTCATTGAAGAAACAATAATTGGAAGTAAATAAAAGAAAAGGATGTAATGCTAATAGAAGTTGCAATTGAAAGAGAAATGGGAAGAAGAAAAAGAGTAAGCAAACAAAATTGCTGGTTAAAGGTGCCAATCGTGGAAAAAGAGCAAGGTAGAGCATTTTAATTGAAAGTTATAAGACGCCTCTCAGATGTTGCTCCCATCCACTTCTTATTTACAGTTTGCAATGGATTTTCATTTCGTGTCAAAAGCAGAAATGATAGATTACCTAAAACAGAAATTCAACAATTGTTTATATCTTAGCATAGTGATATCTCATAGCACGTTTCACTGTCCTTTTCCAATTATGTCGTACACTAAATCAAAACGTAGGAAATTAAACTGAACCAATCTACTATGATATAATGTATACAATATTATAACTATGGGTAATAAATCATAATAATTACATTACATCTTCCTAAGATACAACAGAGGTCCAATTTGCATAATGATTGCAATGATATGATGGGTTAATCAAAGAACAAAATCCGCCCAACCACTTCAGGCAGACGTGTAAATTCATCCCCAGGAAACACAGCATTCTATACAAAATCTAACACTACAAAAAATATTTCATTCTGTCATCCCTTCTCATGGCATTATATACAGCTTGGACCTGAAAAATACAACAAAATTCCATACTAAGATATACTCACCAAGAATCATTTGCAGGACAAATGGGGTTTCATGTTTTCTTCTTTTTTTTGAATAAATTCATCTTTAGCAAAAAAGGCTACAAAAGTTTCCTTCAACAAGAGGAAAAGAGACAAGTAAACAAGAGAGAAAGACCTGTTCACTAGAAACAACTTGTACAGGCCCAATATTTACGGATACATATTTGCCTCTTGCAGATAACTTCTGCTTCACACGTCCCTGTAACAGAAAAGTTAACGTTCTTCAAATATGAACATCAGCCACCAAATAAAAAGCTAGAAGTATTATATTATCGAGTTAAAAATGAAATATTCCAAAATCTTCCTGTAGCAATCCCTTGAAGGCAATTTCACACATGTAAGGTAAAACATTAGTACTTCATAAAAAAATCAATAACCATATATTGTGAGAGCGTTTGGACAAATCACATTTAGAGCTTGGGAAAGTGGCGTATGACCCTCCTATTAGCTCTTTTTAACTTATTTTAAATTTTACTTAGGTTCATATAGATGGTTAAGAAACCACATCCTGTTAAGATTTATTTCAATAAGATTCATAATCAAACTCATGAAGAAACTTCCATTTGATAAGAGGTTATAGAACAAAAGTTAAATAAAGCCGCGTTTACCTGAACGCACCGTACATGTGGTGAAATAATATGTTCTAAATTGCAATGAACTCGGGAGACAATCCATTTTGCAAGTCTTTACTTATGATGGAGTACTTTATTTTTCTCAAAGCTCAAAGTGTCAGTGGCTTGCTATAAGACTAAGGAGCAATCAAATTGTCTGTCACTGACCAGGGCACAATTATCAATTTTAATTATTAAATCCTTTTAGGATCATAAGAGCACTGCATTACTATAGTAGTTATTTTGCACAAACCTGGTAAAAAAGCATTTCCTCGTTTGTCTTCCTATTCTATATTCCCAAACATCTTGAGTAAAAGAAAATTCAAATAGAGCTGATGGCAAAATATATACCCCGCTAGTAAAATTTGTTCATTTAAGGAGTGAATAAGGGCAAATTATATATCCATCAAAAGATAACAAGCAAATCCATCTAGCAATGGGCTGATGCTAACGTCTAGATTTATGCTTTAGATCAACAAAACTTAGTTTGAGGGTGAGAATGGCCACTAACACAAGTAAGCGGGAGGATCAAGATACTTTTCTTCGATACTATTACATAGATGATGATTATTTAGTTAGTGCCCTATCTAGATTTAAATCGTGTGAGTAGGCACTTCCACTGCAAGAAAGAGGAGTGAGATACTTTTCAGAACTATTACACAAATGGTGACTATTTAGTTTGTGCCCCTATCTTTTGGTGCTATTGAAAGGATTAGTGACAAAACAAATCATGGAGGTTGGTAAGTTTTTGGTACAATGTTGAGAGGAGAGAAACCGAGAAGACATAGGATGAATTCCATATATTGGGTACACACGTGAGTATTCTTGTTTATTTAGTTTTACATTGGGTGAGAATGAATAAGTTGAGCAACATACAAGTGAATACCTACAAACCTGATGTCTCAGAGTTTTAGATTGAATGTGATGTGAGGTACACTTATGTGGTTAACTCAACCCATTGGTGCAAATCTACTTCATATTTCTCCTCCTCAATTTACTAACACATGCTTCAAAGTGTGTGTGTGTGTGTGTGTGTGTTGTCCTTCCCTTCAGTAACTTCAAAAAGATATTTTAAATGTTTGATAGAGTGTTTGTATGTTGAGCACATGCTTAAAAGTCTACATTCTCCTTTCCTTTGAGCAACTCCCACAATAAATTTTGGGGCAATAAACCTCATATTGGAAAACTTGGCAGCATGCTTGAAAGATTTAGGAAGAATACAACTTACATCGGAAACTCTGAACACATCCTTGAAAGGTTTTACCGGTAATACACCTCATAAAAGAAACTCCAAAAACACGTGCTTAAAATTATTTTCATTGTGTTTTCCTTTCCAATGAGCAACATCCAGAAGAGAGTCTTTTCACTGTGTGAAACCCTCTGATCACACTCATTTAGAATGCAGGCCCCTTTATTCTTTTCAATGCTTATTTTTTATCTCTACATTCGATGTATCTCAATTCTCAAGCTTCTTGGTTGTTACCTCAATACTAAAATGTACAAATGATTTATTACGAAGGTCAATAGGTAGTAATTTGGTATTGTTATAACTATTGGCGACAGCTCTGTAAGCTTACAGCCCAGGCCAAGAACTATTCTGTAGATAAATTATATATATTCATATATGATCTTGGAATAAACGTGGCAGCAATCCTGTGCAAAAACAAAGGCTGTAGCTGAAATGATCTTCCAAAGTTGGATGTGAAGATACTGATTGTTTGCACGGAATGTGATACTGAATTAGATAGTGTCGATGAAAATTTGTAACAGTCATTGCAATTAGCTCGTTTTTATTTTGCAGGTTTTTTTTTTATCCAACATTGAAATAGAAGGCAAGAATGTATAGTCCCAACTGGAAATGCCATTTTACAAGCCTAACAAACAAAACTGGCATTCATCATCAACAATCATCACATGAAGTTCAAGAAACAGCCATGTTAGACAAACAAAGTTGGCCTGAAGCAGAACTAGTCACAAAAATAGCCATAAAGTAATAAGAGTAACATACAAATCGTAAAAAGAAAAAATATACATTAGATATGTATATGTTACAGTTCTAATTTCCAATACAATTAGAACGGGCTATATTTGTGCCGTATAAGTGGCAAAATTTTAGTAGCTCCCTTTGGTTGCTTTCTATTTGTGTCTTGGTATAGAATTATTCTAAGGTTGGTCACGTTAAGAAAAGCATAGTTTATATGCCAGTCACGGTCCAAGGAGTGGTCACGACAATAAGAAATCAAACTAAGTTCACTGGGGAAGGTAGTTTAGGTATAGAAATCTAACACAATGTCATTTGGATCACAGTTCATACTATATAAATCAATGCATCAGGTTTACATAAATAAGTTGAATTTCCCAATTTCAATTAAAGGCTCTACAATAGTTATGAGGTATGAGGCATGAATACACACCTGAGGAATAGGCTGCTGTATTACGGATTCCACGGCAACAACCATGGCTTGCACAAAATCCTCACCTCCCGTTCCTATTGCAGTGAATCCTCGAACAGTTGGGTATGAATTCACCTGTGCAGCACACATTATAACACATAAGTATTGCAATGCCAAGGGAATAACAAAAATCAAAAGTACCAGAACGTGCAGACAAAATAGACAATTAAAAGCAAACATTAAGCAAAGAGAACTATGAATGAACGAATTCATGAAATAGTACCTTCTGGTCCAAAGTGAGCCATTCATTGGTAGAATCATCCGACACAGTGCCTCCAATAACCATATTGGTAGTTTGCCCAACCCTCCCTTCCGCCTTAGACACCTCTGTCGCAATGCAACAAAATAAATTAACCATTTTCAGTTTCAATCTCTCAATTAAAATTAAGCATACATTAAATTAAAAAGTTCACAGGTGAGAATCAATTACCGGAAATGGCCTTCAACACCGCCTCTTGAGGCGGACCTTGATCGTCCTGAAACGACGGCGTCTCGCTGTGAGAGCAACGAAGGGTTACTCCTTTGCCCCGGCGAAACGGACCTGCCCTAACGCCTCTGTTACAATTCAAATGAAGATTTTGGAATTGAAACGGCTCCACGATAATCGATGAACGAAGCATGCTCCTGCACGCCATTTTTTCTGTCTAGTTTCCGTAACATACGATAAATTCGTAGTAGTAGTGCATATAAGCATCTCCATCACCCTCGCAAACACAGATTTTTTTTCGATAAGGACCAATGTGAATTCTCACTAATGCCCCTGCCACAAGTGTTCATTCCAGGATCTTATTGTCTTTTTCCTTTTAATAATTTAATTATTTTCTTGAGTTAAAAAAATCAAAAACCCTACCCCTCTTACGAGTTTTCCCTCTTCCGATGTACGGGTCCGAGAATAACCGCGATGATTCTGAGCGAACCGCTTTCAGAAGAGCAGAGAAGAAATACAAGCTCTACTACGACAACAATGCCTCTTCCAAGAACAAAAAGTATTCAATTTTTTTTTTTTCCGTTGATCGTAGTTTGTTTCAGTTTTATGTCATCAAATTGTAATTGCAATTCATTTTTCTTTTCAACAGGAAAAAACAACCTAAACCAGTGGATTTAACGGAGGTTCTTGACTTCAGAGCCATTCTAGAATGCTATCTTCGAAACGGTGCGCTTCCTCCCGGTGTTATCGTTCTTCACGACAACTTCACCTCTCCGGTTTTCTCTTTGCAAAATCGCCCAGGTATTTTCTTTTTCTTTTATTATTATTCGTCGTTTAACGGATTTACCCGTGCATTTGTAGCTAGCTAGTTCATGTATTATGAGTAACTAAAGAACTCAGCAACACTATCTGATGATTAATTTGCAGGCTTTTATTTTATTCCTGGGGCATTAACCATAGAGAAACAATGTAGTTTGATAAAGGAAAGTTTGACTGATTTTCCGCAGCCCCCTAACAGAACAAATCACAATGCCATTTATGGTCCAATTCAGGATGTTTTTGGTGCTGCTAAGGAAGGGAAAGTTTTGGTCGAAGACAACTCACCAATTCCTTCATCAGAAACTGGTGCTGATATAGATAATGGAGATTGTAAGGAATGGAAATTTGCTACCCAAAAGGAAGCGTCGTTGCGAAAGTGCAAATCCGTTTCTGCTTCTGCGTTGCTTCGGAAGTTGCGATGGAGCACCCTGGGCCTGCAGTTTGATTGGTCCAAAGTAAGTTTTGATTCACCATTTTAAATATTTTTCAGTGAATCAATACTGCTTCTCTCCAAAATAATTAAAATTTAGTTGTGGGTGTATTTTGTTCTTATCGAAGTATGTTATCAGACTTTTTTTTCTTGCTTTGGAGACCTTGCAGCTGGTTATTGCTTACACATGATCTACTGCTTTGCATACATCTGTTTTTAGCTTGAGATGAACGATTTTTGTAGTTGTGTGAATGAGATATTGGACAATTGCTTTAAGAACTAGCCCACATGTTCCACACCGTGCCTGAATATCACTGGAGGACTTGTTTCGTCTCAATCAATTAGTTTCTGTGTACCTTGTTATAAAGATTTCAGACTAAACCTTTTTTATAAGGTTGCTTATAAAAATTGTTATAAAGATTGTTATTATAAGGTTGTTTGACATGTACCTTAAGTTTTGCTAGCCTGTTATAAAGATTTCAGACTAAACCTTTTTTGCTAAAGTTATTATAGTTGCATAGCCTACTTGTGCACCAGTAAATCTTTGAGTTATAATTTAGTTTCACTTTCCTAGAAGAGGCATACCTATTGATATTCATTGAACTTACTTATTACTACGTTTGTGTGCAGCGGAATTACGATATGTCTCTCCCACATAACAAAATCCCTGAACCACTGTGTGAACTTGCCAAACAATTGGCCAAGTCTGCTTTACCTGCTGGTGTTGAATTCAGACCTGAAGCTGCAATTGTGAATTACTTTGGTTTAGGTATGCTTCAAGGACATATATATTATGAATTCAGACGTGTAATAGTTCCACGTGCCCTTTTCTACACCTTTTAGTTTGCTCTGATACTATGGCTACTGCCAGCAAAAAATATCCTTCACACCATTGGTCAGCGAGAAATCGTCGTTTTCTTGCATAAGCCAGATGTTTTCCAGTTCATGAGAAGGAAAAAAAAAAAGACATCTTTAACAATTTTTTAGAACTGTCTGCTTCATATTTGTTTTATATATAGCCTCTCATTTTTTATTTTTTTTTTGGAATTATTCCAGGGGACACGCTGGGTGGTCACCTTGATGACATGGAAGCAGATTGGAGCAAGCCTATAGTTAGTTTAAGGTATTATTGTACTTTCTTTTGATGTTCTGTTTTTTTGTTAACTTGTATTTGGATCCTAATTCGTTTGCTGTCCCCCTTGGTTAGTCTGGGTTGCAAGGCTATATTTCTTTTGGGAGGAAAATCCAGAGAGGATACTCCTCTGGCAATGTTCCTTCGAAGTGGCGATGTGGTTCTCATGGCTGGAGATGCAAGGGAATGCTTTCATGGTAACCATCTCCTATGAACTTAGTTGGTGAAATATTAAGGGTGTGTTTGAATTGACATTGAGTTTATGAGAGACTCGTCCATGTTGAATGTGCATCATAATGTGTATTTAAAGTTAAACAAAACACGTACTCAATCAAAGTGGTTCATATGATCATTCGAAATTTTGAAATTAAGTGATTGGTTTCTCTTGAATAAAGATTATCGCTGGCAATAAACATGTGTAATTTATAATTAAGTTATTATGCTGACTTGTGCAGTTTCAAGATTTTTCCTAACTACTAGGAATTGGTTTCATCAATGTCGCAGGGGTTCCTCGAATCTTCACAGATGAAGAAAATGCTGAAATAGGGCATCTCGAGACACAGCTATCGCATGAAGATGATCTTTGTTTCTTAAAATACATCCAAACTTCTAGAATCAACATTAATATCAGACAAGTTTTTTGAGTAGTCTTTCCTTTTCTTTCAAAGTGAAAATTTGTTGTATCAGTTCATGAAACAAATTATTATTTATTAGTTATAATGTAAGAGATTATTGCTTCGTTTCAATTTTATACGACCAGTGAGTCTTATCCTTTGCTCAAGTTCTTTCCCTTGAGTTATTTATTTCCTCATATTTTTTAGTCTAGGGACTTGGGTGTTAAGGTAACACTTAAATGATAAATACTAACTTTTTAACGTGTTTGGTATTCTTGATGCTTCAGCCTACTATCTTAGGATGACTATTATAATTTTTTTTTATTCAACACAGAAGTTATCAGAAGTTGTTTTACTTTATTGGATTTACAATAAGTTTTTTTAACGTAAATTAATATGTGAAATTTTATTTAAAAGTATATTAATTTCTTTTGAATGTGATTTTAAAGAATTCAACATGCAAGTACACGTTTAAGTAAAAGATATTTTATATTGCTTCTTAAGAAACTTTATGTTTTCTATACACGTTTTTTGGTTCTGGATACTCATGTTTGCTTGGAGTTAGGTCTGGCATGCCTAAATCCATTTTTAATCATTGAAACTATTAGGCTGGGATTGAATTTGAAATGTACCAAACGCAAAAGATGGCTAGGAATATTAATTTTGAAGTAAACATAATTAAAGAATACTACAATGGGAGCGTACAATAACTAATTAATCCCTTTAATAACTAAAGGGAAACATAGTAATTCGTAACCAAAAAATGAAAAGAAAAAAAAAAACGTGTAAAAAGAAAGAATTTTGATTTTGAATAATAAAAAAATCGTAATTTGTTGAGAGTAGGATTTGAACCCACGCCCTTTCGGACCAGAACCTTAATCTGGCGCCTTAGACCAACTCGGCCATCTCAACTTTTTGTTTTATTATTTTATTTGTGTTATAATATAAGTATTTTAGTTTCTATGTCCCGTCAAGTAAATTTTAATGGAAGCAACTTTCCTTAGAGGCTTCCCCTTTTTATGTTAACTAGCATTGGAAAACAGGAGTGTGAAATCACTGTTATTAAAATTTTAAACATTTTGTTTACCAAATATCACCAATAATCCAATTACCACTTATGCATGATAAATCATAAGTTTCTGCAAAGTGTTTTTACCTTTTACAACAAATGAATACCGAAATTAAAATCAAACCCATGGCCTTAAAAAATCACTGTATATTTTATATATTTTGGAAAAATAATTGGTGATAAATAGCTAGAATAATAGCCACCATTGGTCACAATATTAGAAAAATAAATAAAAGAGTCAGCTTCTATCACATGGTGAATATGTGTTGTGCTAATTAGAATTTTGGATAAGCAATGCATAAAACAATTGAACATGAATTTAATAATTTATCCTTTGTGACACGAAGAAAATGGTCCCAGATTTTATCCATTATTTTGTTCTTTTCTTCTTCCGTGTTGTTGAATATCTCAATATTATGCCTAGTTGAAAAAATCTCAGTCAAGGGTTTCAAGTGACCTCCTTCATTCAAATACCAACTGAAAGCGTAATTTACAATATTGATTTAATCTTAAAAATTAAAGGTATTGATATTTTCAAATAATTACAATAATTTAACTCAGTAAATAAATATGTTCTAACGTATTCATAACAAAATCTCCATTATTACTATCATACAATTTATACTAGATAAACAGTTTATAAACAGAACTTTTTTTATTATTATTAAACTTGCATATTCTAGAACCTTTTTAATAAAATACCGGTATATGATAGATCGCACTCATGCCAACTAATTTTGCTATATTTAAAAAGAGTTTTTATCCAGTTATTTCAATTATACTAAAATTTAAATCTTCAGTAATTCTATAAAAATATGATTGTTACATTTATTTAATAGTCATAAATTACTAAACACAATATTATATATTGATAATACAAAGTAAATAATAAAAACAAATATATATATAAATATTTATACAGTCATCTCTAAGTAAATATTTATATATATATATATATATATATGTATATTATTTGAAGAAGAATTAAGAATTTTATGACTCTTTAACAAAACACATTCTGTATATATATCTTGTCATTTTATTCAGTGGACTCACTACTGATCATAATAGAAGTATTTTTATCTGTATTTCTTATTGCTCACACAATTAAGTATTCATTGCAAAAGAGATAACACAAAACAAATACATAAAACAAGTAAAAGGATAAGATAATATAAACAAGATTAAACATTAAAGTTCAAAAGCAATTATATTCACAAGTAAAGCACACCAACATACATATGCACAGATAAATAAATGAGTATAAACTCAATTATCCAGATTCATACATTAGCAACAGACTCACAGTGATGTGCACTCTGATGGTGGTGATGGTTCTCAAACTCCGAAAAATTTGGCCTCAATAAATTATCTCCAATATTTTTCTCACTTTTAGTTCAATATTACTCTTTTGTTACACCAAGATCAAATTTTTGTTTTTTAATGTCATGGTTTTCTTGTCACTAAATACTTTTACTTTCTATTTTCCTCGTTATCTTTCCTTTATTTCCCATCATTTAAATTTAAATTGTGATTCAAACTCGATAGACAAATTTGTTCAAATTAGGAAAAACAAAGAAGATAATTTTCATTTTAGCCAACATTTTAAACTTTATTTCTCACTTTCTTTCTCCTCTTTTCTCTTATTCACATCATTTAAATTTAAATTGTAATTTAAACTAGAGAGATAAAATATATCGAATTAACGAAAGCAAACAGAAATTTCATTTTAGCCCGGCATTTTAAATTACAATTTAAATTTCACTATCAACCCGAATTAATAATTTATATACTAAAATGTAAACCGTATTGACCTTCTACAATACTAGAATTAAAATACTAATAAAAAAAAACTTAATAAACCACAAAAAAAAAACTGAAAATACTAAAGTTAAAATATTAATGAGATAAAATAAAATAAAAAACAACGTAATGAACGAAAAAAAGAGAGCCTGAACAGGGGTTAAAATTACACATAAACTGAAAAATGTAATTAATTAAGAATGGTATTTATGTATTATTGTGAAAAAACAGTTGAAAACATGTGTGGGAGTTGCGGTTCGGGAAGAGAAACCGAAACGAAAGAGAAAAACATCTTCACTACACTCCAAAAACCAAAGCTTCTTCCAGCCACCAAAACCAGTGTCGTCAACGTGTACAATTCCACAACCACTTTCTTTATTTATTTACGTTTTTTTTCTCTCTTCACCCCTTATTCCTCACTCCACACACCCATCACAAAATCTTTCTCTTCAATTTCTCTCTCTTCATATCTCTCCGCCAAAACCCATGGGTCCGGTGGTGCTCAGCCAACTAGCCACCGGTCTGAGCGTGCTCGCCGGAGCGGTCATCGTCAAGTCGGTCATGGACCAGAAGCCCATGGCCGGCCCATTCACTCGCTGCCCCACCTGCAACGGAACCGGTCGAGTCACATGCCTCTGTTCGCGTTGGTCCGACGGCGACGTCGGATGCTCCACGTGTTCCGGGTCGGGTCGCATGGCCTGCAGCAGTTGCGGCGGCTCCGGCACCGGTCGACCCTTGCCGGCCAAAATCGCGATTCGCCCTCCCAGCCGCCCCTCTTAATCCCCCACCTCTGCTTTTAGCGTTAGTATAATAACATTTTAATATAATATTATATATATATGTATACCTTTTTCAATTTTATTTCATCTCAATCAATTGTTGTGTACCTATTACTGTTATTATTTGCTCACAACTACCATGTAATATAAAGTGCACGTTGACACTTGTAATCAACACAGAGCTCAGATTATTAGTATCCCTGTAATTCTCAGATTCTTCTCTTCGTTTTTGCTCTAACTCTTGCTGAATTCAAGAATTGTGCTGTGTATTCATTATCATGTTGCTTCTCCACCATCTTGTTGAATTTGAGCACGTGCTTGTAATGTGAATGAATTTCGAAGAATCTTGAGATCTGATGAACTATTGTTGTTATTATTACAGGTTAAAGTAAAGGCTTTTGAGAACCTTATAAGCTTTTAGGGTTTTTGTTTTCACTTAAAAAATCTGGTTTCGTGAATCATTGCATTTGAATTGTTGGGTGTCACTCGCAGTGTTTGCTTCACGATTGTTGACGAGCACAATTGATTGGGTGAATTTGAATACGTTCGACGCAAAAATGGCTTTGGAATTATCTATCACTATGCTTGACCCGATCAACTTGGACCGTTTCAGGGGTTTGCCATTCATTTTGTGTCGTAGATTTTAAATTAAACAATGCCAAACCACCATTTTTTTTTTTATTTCTAGATTCGATCACAAGAATTGTGCATGACTTTGATTAGTCGTTAACTCTTAGGAGAAAAGTTAGTTCAAGAACTCATCAGTGAGATGTTAGAAGATGATGAGAATTTCTGATTTTTATTTCATGTTGCTGTTGACCATTGTGCTTGTTTCTGGTGATGAGACTAGGGTACTTTCTCTGTCATTACATTAGATGGAAGACACATTGGGTTTTTGAATTGTTTAGTTGCTTAGTGCGTCTTTGTTATATTAGCTGGCTTCCAAGCTTGGACGGAGCAACTAATTAATCAGGTCAAGAGTTTAATGTTTGTTTTTGTTTTCTGGTGGGGTGCTAAATCTCACTCCATAAGTGGTGGAACAGTCAAAGGAAAAAGATCTATGATTATGTTATGTTATATCTTAGTGCTATCTTATTTCACAAATAGTTAATCAATGCCACTTATCACAGCATGTACTGTTTCCTGTTTGGACTATATTCTTCCGGAAGAATTGAAAATGAAGGGAAAAAAGAAGTTTTGAAACATGATCATTATGCTAAACTGAGATATCTGCTGATGCTTTGATTTGGTCCAATTAAATGATGGTGGCTGACATAACAATACAGAATCACGTGGTCAAAGCAATTGGTCTTGGTCATCTTCAACTGCTGCACACCGGTAAGACCTTCAAATCTCACTGCAGAACCACCCTTCTTAGTTGAGCCACCATGCTAAATATTTTAAAAAGAGGTTTCAAAACACCACAAATTTCACTCCCTCTAACCCCACATAAAAATATGTGTTCATCGTATGAATTTGGCACGAGTCACTTTGACCTAGAATTTACCCAACGTGTGTATTTATTATTAAAACGTGTGAACAGTGTTCACCATGTCGATCGTGCACGTTTGATGTGTGTTTTAATTCCTCTTCAGGACCATTCTTCTCCATATTCTCCCCAGTTGACTTCTGTTAATGATATTACTAATGCCTGCTTTTGCATAATGCAATACTTAAAAACAATGAAGGTGTTCACATTGTTCTTTATTTTTCTTGACTTATATTCTTTTTCCTTAAATTATTCATTTTCGCACGATGAGTATTTGATTATTGTGGAGTCTATGTAGACTGAATTTGCAGCAAAACGGTGCCGCCAGAAGGATAGGTGGAGATGCACAACGAGTATATTATTATATGTGGAGCAATGAATAACAAACCATTTCAGAAATTATGAAGAAAAAAAAAACAATTCATTGAATCAAGATCTGTAATTTACAATGGACTCTAAATTTATTTTTAATTACTTAAATTATTCAAAATAACCAACTATTGGTAGTTTCTTTATTATTTTAGTCTATTTCACAATCTTACAGGTTGTAATCCAATTGAAACTTCAACGATTGAAAATTCAAGCAATATAACAGTTTGGTTCATTTTTAAAATTTAGTGTGGTTAAGCATAAATATAACAGTTTTATTCTTTTTGTGTTAGAGAAGTAATTGTTCCACTCGTTGACTTTCTCTGTTTGAGGTATAAGTTGGACTTGTTCTCTGTTTTTTTCATTTTATTCCAATGAACAAAAGTACTGATCAGCACATATATAACTAAGTTGATTCCGTTCATTTTTTTTTTTAAGAAATTGAATACAGCCCCAATTTAATAGTTTTTGTTTAAATAAGCTTCTTTACAGAAATTCAAGGATAAGGCAATAAGAAGAAACAAATAGATTTAAATTCTCATAAGTTAAATAGATAAACTAATTATTTGGCATAATATTTTTCAACAAAGAAAGATAAATTCTTCAAATAAACGGGAAATGTTAAAATTAGCGCATTTTATGGTTTTCTTTTATTCAAATTTTATATTCGGTCGATTTTGAATCCTGCCCACACATTACATTGTTTCATGCACTGCAAACACAGTATTGGGCCTTACTACTTATAAGCCCACAAAATAACCATGGTACAACAATCAAAATTTATCCTTTCCACAATGTAATTTGGATCTGTAATTTGGAGACTTTCCACAATGTATAGTTTAAAATCCAAAAAAAAAAAAAATTAGATTGTACAATTTAAAGTACAAAATAAAAAAATTAAATTGCAAAATACGAAATGTATTTTTTAATAAGTTAATATATGGAGGATACTTTTGATATTTTTCACACCTAATGGAGATGTAGGGGGAACTATGGGAGTGTAGGAAGAATTAGCCCAAGTTGGTGAGGGATTTTGTGTAGATTAAAAAAGAAGTTTTGGTTGTGATGTGAGTAAAAAAAATGTAAAATATTCAAAATGGAGAATAAACGTTTTTTCCTTGAATTTTTCATGTTACCTAAAATTCCTAATGATTCACCTTTTTCACATCTTTATTTTTATTGAATCCAAATCGCAGAGCCCAATATGGCCCACTCATTTGGTACCTAAAAAAACGAAGTAGACCCTACAATTGCAGAAAAGGCCCATCTTTATTGATAAATTACGTAAAGACAAGGAAGAAGTAAAAAGTAGAATTAAATCTAAGCCAGTGTCTGAAATATTTGTTTTTGTAAGTATTGTTCTTAATGAAGAAATTAAGAAAATAGTTGGCATGAGAATGATATTGGAATGGTAGGGAATGTGGTAAAGATGTGCCACAATCTCATTCTTATCTTCATGTCTGAGGCAAAATCATAGCTTCCATTTTCAACATTATAAAGTGGATAAAGATAAAACACAAGGCCCACACCCTCTTTCTCTTCTGTCCCATTCAACCCTCAAATCCCTATATTCTTCATTTTTCGGATTACCCGAATTGCTTCTTATAACTTGAAACATGTTTAACTATCATTAACTTTCCTAATCAGAAAACTTGGTTACTTTGCAATCAATTGATAGAAGGAAGGTTTTGTTGCTGATTTTTTTTTTTTTTTTCAATTTCAAAGCTAAGACATGAGTTGGTTAGGTAGTAAAGTAAGTTAAACATCCAATGGAGGAATTTGAAAGAAAAAACAATAATTCAAATCTATTAAATTATAAAGGAAATAGGTAAAATTTGTGTTCTACTACCATTCAGAATTAAAAAAAAAATTATGTATGTATAGCACAATTATATCATGAAATATGTACATGTAACAACATAATCAAATGCAAATATATAAAGATATTATTTGAATATTTCTGAAATAATTAATTATATTATTTTTATCATATTTCTTTTCATTTCTACATAAAAGGCTGTGTTCATTTTTTATTTATTTTTTGCATGTTTTAAGAACATATCAACGAAAACAAATAAAAAAGGTTGTAACTTGTACCCATAATACTTGCTCTCCTTCTAAATGGGATATAAAAGTTAAATTTGATTTGATTTTTTTTAAATCATTTAAAATTTTAAATACTGGGCTTCAATAATGTAATTAAAATTTATTGAATTTTAATATTGTTTTTATTTGAATTAAGTATTTTAATTATCACTAAATATAAAATTATTTTAAAATTAAATAATATTTAACAAAGTGTGGTACGTTTTTTTCAAGTAACGTCGATAAAATGTGTTCTTATTTGGCATGGATCGAGGCTGTTTTTAGCTTATGTTAATCATATATATTTTTACTAACATTTATTAGAATTAGTTTTTCAAAGTTTTATGGTTGACTTTTCAACTAATGTTAGCTAACAAACTTTTGACTGTAATAATTATTGTCTGAAACAATCCTAAGGAGAAATTTTTCTCACATAAAAAATCTAACAAACTTTAGTTGAAAAATCGATTTTATGTTCACATTATTCCACTGTCGACTGAGCCGGTGATGTTGTTACAGTGAAATCAAGTAAAGAATATAACAACTGAGTTAAAAAGAGAATAAAAAAAAAGTTTAAATACGTTTTTGATTATTTAATTTTCATTAAATTTTGAAATTAGTCTATTTCAAAATTTTGAATTAATTTAACCATTTATCTTTCAAAATATGTAAATTTTAGTCATTTTAATCAAATTTTGTTAAGTTTATTTGATATTTTAAGCGCAATTCATAATAGTATTTGACTTAACATTAAAGTAAAAATGTATCCAATATTATAAACAATTCAAATACAATCTTAAAATACATACAAAACATCAAATAAATCTAAAAAAAAATTTATAATTTTTTATTAATTTTAATTTTTTACCCAGAAAAGACATTGGTAAATTATAAAACACCGACCGGGATAGCTAGGTTGGTGGAAACAAGTTGTTTTATGGTAGCAAATGTTGGTTACCAATGAGTTAGTGTTTGAGGTCTACCAACACCATCATCTCCTTCATCATAGTAATAATAATAATAGATAGGATTTAGTTACCAACAATCTTTATAAAGAGAACATCATGCTCATTCTTTTCTCATGCAACCATGTGCTTCTATTACCATTCTTATTATGCCTAAAAAGAAATTATGTTTTGACCTTCAACCAATCTTCTTATTATGTCTCTTCCAAATTCGAATGAATCTAAGAAACTCCTTCACTTCACACACACTTTACCTCTAACCATTAATTCATACATGTGTGTGGGGTATCTCAATTGCTTATGTTTTCTTTCTTGGTTGCGGAGTCAACAAGCCAAGTTTCTAGTCTTTTTGAATCATTCACTTCTGTGTGAGAAACAACAACACAACCTCAACCTCTGTCTCAGTTATGTGAATAATATCTCAAACTACTGAATTATGCTCTTAAAACCTCATATTATTTTGTCGGCTTCTCGGTGGTTTCGTTTCCTTTGGTTCGATTCGGTTTGGTTTGGTCCATCACAAAAATTATCATTCTGTTCCTCAGTTCGTGTTCATACCACATTCTCACATGCCGGTAGGGGTAATTTTGCTTCTCAAGATTTGAAGCAACTAAAGATGCATCCTTCTGGACAATTCTAATGCTAATAATGAAACAAATTTGTGATTTGTGGGTGCAATGCGAGAATGTAAGATTAAGATTTTACAACATCTTTTTGTGGACAGAATTACACCAGTCTCGTTGCCTCTGTCATATCCTAACTGTCATACACCATGTTCGCATGTTGTTGGATGTGGGCACAGTTCTTAGTAGCATTAGTTGGTCTTAATCAGAGTTTCTTGGAACAAAATTTACAACATCAGATTAAAATGTCTTTTTTTTGATAAATTCAGATTATTTCTCGTACAGAATCAAAATACTAGAATTTATTCAAGCATCTTAATTACTTTTCTATGCTTCAACTGTTCTATATATACTCTGAAACTAAAAAGTGAAACAGGAGAAAGAGGATCTTTGCATAATCTTGCACAGGTTTGTGATCCTAAATTCTAGCACGGCATCGAGGTAAAAAAGAACAATCCGACAGCTTTTTAACCTATCAATTATTGAGATCCAGAAGAGCAAGGGTTTTCAATTATTAGCACCATTACAACCCCTTTCCACAAGATTTTGGGTCCAACAAAAGAGAACTCAAACTGAAGTGATCTTATTATAATTACTTCCTCATCAAGCACACCCCAGTGCTTCCAATCAAATCATGTTTGAAGTCAAGACTCGTAATTACATTCAAGATCAAAATTAAATTATTTATCGTATCTTTTAGATTTATTGTATTGTAAGTATTTTTCGTCTTTGATCATTTTTAAAACTCGTATATTTGCTTTTATAAATGCTACGAGTATAATATGTATAAAACTTTGTTGGTTAAGTCCCATTTAGATTTTTGGTATAATTTATGTTAGAAATTCAAGTATGAGTCTAAGTTCTACATTAGTTAAAAATGATAAAGTAGAGTACTATATAAAAATAAAGACCCATAAATCCATTGTTTTAGGATTTTTTTACTTATGTGATTTGATTCAAGTCTCATTGATGTTGTATCTCCTTAATAAAACTTTCTCTATAAAAAACCTAACAATTTATGATTGGTAATGACTCGATTATACATAGTTAGTATAAGATGCCAAGCATCATAGTTTTGTTTTATATATTAACCAAAATGATTCAACTAAAATGTTTGGAAACAAAACCTAACCCTTTTACCTAATTTAATTTTACAAAGCTATAATGTTTTGGACGGCCATGTATCACTCTCATGCACATTATTATGTTATATTTAAGTCCACCTTCAAGTTATTATCAACTACTACTCTCTCTCACCACTACCAAGTTTCTATTATTTCATTAATATTCAAAACAAATATTAAACTTTAATTGAAAATTGCAAATGCAAGGAAAATTAGATAGGAGGTAGCATTCGGAGATGACGTAAGTTGTTCTTGGTCAAGATGCATGCATACATACGATAAAATTTAAATAAAAAAATAAAAAAATAACATAACGTATCCTTGTCCTTTTGAATGTGATAATGATAAGATGAAAACCGAAAAGGCCACAATATTTTCTTTAGTTCTGTGGCTGGCTCGTCATTTTTCCGTTTCTTCTTTTTCTTTAGGGTGGAAAGCATGCTACACCTTTCTCTCTTTCAATACTTTATCTTTATATGTTCAATCCACTGTTTTTATATTATTTTTATTTATTTTTTCATACAGTTGTACAAATCAATCAAACGTTGTTAAAAATGAATTTTAGAGTTTAATTTAACTTCACAAAATTGGCTTGTAAGGTGAAGATTACATCCATTTATATATTGTAAATTGATCTTATCTCTAATCGATACAAGATTTTCAACGAACATCGTTCTCTAATAAGAAAACAATATTATTTCAATCTATCGTATTTTTGTCTTCTCTTTGAATGGTTGAAGATTGGATTATGATATGGATTTCAGAATTGAAAACATAAATCAGAATTGAAATATTTGGAGAGTATCATGTATTCTGTTCAAAACTAAAGTAAAATTGAGAGAAACAAGAATTTTCCCGACAATTTTTATTTTTTTAATTCTAATGTCGTGGCAAATATAGGAGAAATAAAAAATATCATAACGAAGTTAATTTTATAATGATTTATTAAATTGAAACAGTTTGATATTACTAAGTGATATTTGTATGTGCTGGTTCCTAATTTAAATTGTTAATTAACTGTTAATTGTCAATTAACACATGAATGATGAGAAGATTGAGACGAGGTTAACTTCACTTACCATTCACGTAAAGAGTGTTCCAAGAATTGGCAGCAATACGCAATTCATCTCAAAACACATCACATTGGTTTCTCGTTTAGAAGACCAAACAAATCCCCAAACTTTTCGCTTATACTTGTTTGAATAATTTGACACCTTCGAACTAACACCAAGAGAAATTTGAATGAAATTCTTTCATCAAACTTTCTTTTTCCCCAAAAAAAAAAGAAAAAAAAAACTAAATTTTTGCAAGTTTACTTGACTCAGCCATCATTATCTATTGAAGTGAGTTGAATAGGAATGATGGGTGTTAAAAGAGAAGCATTAGTGGGTGCAGGTAGCCCCCAAAGCCAACTTTCTCTATCTGACTTTTGACCAACTATGTTCACACAATATATATATTTTTTGTCAGAATTATTTTTTTTATAAAAGTAACAGTGAGTAATGCTCTGAAAGCAGTGGAATAATAAACCGGTATATTATATAAAAAATGAAAGAAGTGAAAAAGAAAGAGTAGAGAATGTTACATAACTTGAAAATCACTCAAACATGTAGGGGGCGAGTGGGATATTTGCTCGAAAAACGAGGAATGAGGGGCCACAAACCACAACTCAGAAGCACAACATAACCTAAATGCGTTAAGCAACATCATCACTCAAAGGTTGGTTCCCTCTCTTTAATCCATTTATGGTTCGTTACGCTAAAATCTCACAAATTCCAAATACTTATTCTTCTTTATTTCAATACATCCAGTAAATCATACATCACTTGAGTCGAAGTTAAACAAAATTTAAATATTTTTATTTCTTTTCATCTTTCGAGACGTGTTTTAAAAATAAAATTATGATAAAATTCCAACACTTTAAAACAAACAATATCTCAAAAATTCAGTCTTGTTCCTAATAATGACTTTTGCCGGACAAACTTAGATCGGAACATCTACTACGGGACCGGTCAAAATGACGCCAGTTTAGTTCAAACTTTAAAAAAAATGGAGGGTTTTACGTTTCATCCGAGTTAAAAACAACAACTTGGTGTCTTCGAGGAGAACTATGTAGTTAGATATTGTGAAGTGTGTTTAGTTCAAAGTTAAAGCAACAACTTGATTCACAATAAGACACTTACTTATACGTGTTGTCGGTAAAAGTAAACTCTGAAGAAACAGAATGTGTTTAACTGAAAACAGAAGTAACTTTCGCCCTTTTTTTTCTTTTTTAAAATCTAAAAGATTGTCGATCTATCCAACGCCTCCTATTTAAATTTCATAAGTACGATAATAAAAAATAAATAAAAAATGTGTTAAGAGTGTGATACAAATCTCTTTGTATTTGGTAAGAGTTAGTCACCGACTATTTATGTTTTACAACACATTTTTAAAATTGTGTAACTTCATCTAGTTGTATGAAAAATAAATGGAGTGCAGCTTTTGTCAGTATAGCTAAATCCACTTTTGCCAAATCAAATCCCACTTAGTTGTCGCATCAAGGTCAATTATATATTATGTATATATTGCTCAAATACTTTAATTTTTTTTACTGTAACTATGATTAATAATTTATATAAAATTGAGACTTCAAAAATATGGACAGAAACCCTGATGAATATTTAATCAGTAAGAGAGAACAAAATTACATACTATTATCTAATTATATTTATATATTACCAACAAATGCATACCATTAATTTCGGTGATGATTAATCTATATCAACATCACACTGAGAAAAAGAAAAAGAAAATCTTAATTTTTATATATGTTTAATGCATACGGAGGTTCTGGGCTCACTGTGTGGGAAAGGAAAAGAGGTTTGAAATGCAATGATTTGTGTTCCACCAACTCACTCCATCAACCCTATTTTTATTTTTCTTCGGCTAAATTCCTGTTGACTAACGTGCATCAGAACTTTCAAAAGATGTATAAAAAAAACATTTCTTGAGTTTTGTAAATTGAAATACGATGTGAATGTACTCGAACGTGGGCATGAAAAAGTGGGGGCAAGACTCAAGAGTCAAAGGACACCCTTAATGTTTTGAAGCAAAACCCTAAAGTGGTGGGTGAGTGACCCTTCAGTTGAGGGCCAGCAGGTTCCAACTTTGAACATGGGGAAGAGTTTTAGGGTTCATTCCCCTTTCATTTATTTGGAAGTTCCTTGGTGTGGTGCGTGTGTTTGTTTGTAGTGAAAATTGGGCGACTTCACTTACCATGCACGTAAAGTTGAAGGGAAACAGGGAGCAGTGCTTTGTCCCATAACTGGGACTCATATCAAACAACTTCATGTACATCAATTCATTAATTAAGAACAATTTTTTTTTTCTACTTATGGTGTTGAAGAGTCAGATTTTGAAGGGAACGTGTTTTGGTAATTTGAATGAATATGGTGGGAAAAAGTTGTACTACTTTAGTGCTAAGGAATCAATGAATTGTGTGTGTATGAATACGTTTTCGTTGCAACTTTTGAACACAAACATTGACATAAGAAACACGATCATAATATCACTTCTATTTTTTCACTTTCATTTTTTTATTTTTTTATATAATTTAATGTATGTCTTTAATTAATATATTATTATTTTTTCTGTGAAATAATCAATAATTCACATTTAATCATTTTAAAAAATAAAAAAAAAATAGAAGATATTGTATAATTTTTCATCAGAGTAACAAAAAGTAGGGTAACCTAGAAACTACTACCGCAATCACCTGCCTCGTATTCACGTGCTTACCTACTGTGACTCTCATCATTCATTTACTTTTATTTCTTGTTTAGATGACAACACTTGCAATAGAAGCTAAACAAAAAGTAAAATGCTAGCTGATGAAAAATATTACTTCTATTTTTTTTTTTTTACTTTCATTTTACATAGTCCTTTTTGTTTTTTAATATATATATATTATTACCAATAAAATATATATTTTTTAAATGTATGATTCTATATTTCTAGTATAGTTACAAATATGTGATGCTCAAAATAATGGCATTTAAAAGAGTAATATTTTTTTCCATGGATTCTTTTTATATTTTTACTATTTTAGAAAAACATTAAATAAAAATAAATATACTTATTAAATAAAGCGTTAAAATTGTGCTTGAACCGCCGATCAGAAATGAAGAGCGTTTTTCCGATTGATGAAAGAATTATGGGGTCTATACATGTATTTAGTTTTCTTTCGTTTGTTTGTTAGTAATCTTGGTGATACATATATATGACACATAAATAAATGTGTTAGAGTCATTATTTATTAAACCAAACAATAAAATTATCTGATTAAATTAAATTTTTGGTTAAAGACATGTGTTATGAAAATAAATATTGTATAAAGATTCTAAAGTAATTTTTAATTTGACGAGAGGTCAAATTATAAATACTAAAACTTAAGTGATTAAAAGTTTATAAATGGTCATAGTTCCCTTCTGACAGCACACAGAAACATAACGTACTTTCAAGATCCTGTTTCTTTCTCTCTATCTCATCAACAGGGGGAAGATCACTGGATCAGTAGTACTTTAAAGAAATAAATATTTTTGTTATAAATAATTCAAGTACGCTTCCGTTCCGTTTACTATCTACGGCATAATTATCAGTATGAGATATTGCTTATGATTAATCATTATTATCAATATTAGAGTTATATTCTGCTTTTACTAATATTTGGTATAGAGTCACCCATATTTATTCATGTCTATCTTTTGGATAAATTTTTTTTAAACCCTAAATCCCCAATTCAGAACCTTAATCCCCAATTTTGGTATTTACTTTTCTTTCTCGTTTCTGGATCGTGTTTTTCGTCATATAGTGATTTTTTTCATTTTTTTTTTCTTTCTGTGTACTCTCCTTATCCATCAAAATTGGGGTACATATTTATCATTTTCCTTAATTAATAAATGATACATCGTGTCAATTATACGCAATGCTACCTCAATCTTAATGCCTCAAAATTACACATGGAGGTGCTCCCATCAAGAACACCACATTCTCATAATTGTTGTTCGATTGGTACTTCTTCACGTCTTTAAATTAATAAATAATAATAATAATTAGATGACTTTATTAGTCCTTATCCATATTTTAATTTTGGCTTAACTTAATTCTTAACCTTTCTTGGATTAGAATTCCAAGTAGTTAGTAGTTTTTTATAATGAAATAAAAATTTGCACAAGTTAATTAAGCTTTTATATATATATATATATATATATATATATATATATATATATATATATATATTAAGAAGTGGATTTTAAGTCTAATTCAATTTTATAGAACCGACTTGTAAGATGTGATTGTGATTTGCATTCACTTATATAGTAGTCTCATCTTTGGTCGATATGAGACTTCCAACACACCCTTCTTACGGTAAGGTATATACATCTTGTGCGTGAGACTATAAATGGATGGTCCGTTAGCGACCTGATAGCAGGTGGAACAGAATATTTAAGAAATTTCAGTAGAATAGGTTTTAACCTGACTCTGATTCTGATACAATATTATAAGTGAACTTTAATCCTAACTCAATCCTACAAAATTGGCTTGTGATGTGAAGTTTACACCACACTCATATATTATAAAATTGTCTTATCTCTAGTAGATATAAGACTTTTAAACGAAATCAAAATTTGCAAAAGTTAATTACGCTTGCAAAATCTAACTTACATCATACTCAACTCAATCTATATATCATATTATATATATGTACATCATCACGTGCGCGAGGTGCATTTAGCAAATACGTTAAGCAACATCCTCTGTTCTTGTTTGGTTCAAATTCTTCAGAACTCAGGGATTGAGATCTATATAAGAACACATAACCATAAACAAAGTAATGTTTGCAGAGGTTTCTTTAAAGAAAGACTTTATGAAGACTTGACACGAAAAAATGATAAATAATCGCACGAAAAACTGTGACCTTAGATAAGTCTAAAACATGTTTCAACTCTCTCCATTATCATAAACATTCGTGGCAACAATCACAGCACAACATGTGCAACCTTTTTCTTTTTTTGATGCATACTTAACCTATGCCAAGTGTTATGTCTTATTATAAGTTTGAAGAGAATGCATGGATGCTACGAATGGCAATGATAAGGGCACGTAGAAAAGTTAGCTGCTTCAAAAATCCTATCTGGAATGAGAGAGTTATATTTAATGGAATAATACAAAAGTTGAAAAATTCTGCGTTTCAATTTTCATTCACTAATGAACCCATCTACTTGCATTTGTCAAATTCTACCTTTGATCATATTTGCTCAAATTGAATGAGCATATTGACTTCAAACTATAAAAGATAACAAATTTATAGAGCCGTGAGAAGCAAGTCAAGGTTATTATAAATCAATTTCTCCCAAAAATACACCTCATAAAATACTAAAAGACGACAGATTTAAGAATAAAAAAAAACAAGATATATTAATATAAAAAATAATTAAAGAAAGGTATTTATATACCGTGTGTATCAAAGAATAAAAAAAAAATAGACAATTCCATGGTACTTTTTAGAAGCACGTATACTAAAAGAAATTAAACCTTACATGAAAATATTTTATAATTTAATATATATATATATATATATATATATATATATATATATATATATATATATATATATATATATATATATATATATATATATATATATAAAAAATTTTTTATTTAAATATAAATTAATATATAAAATT
>Ga0214542_1000251_pt1 | contig 89638 bp, 32 predicted proteins | sample CNSS1metaG_FD_160096 | JGI IMG/M metagenome (GOLD analysis project Ga0214542, IMG submission 160096) | Root nodule microbial communities from cowpea collected in UCLA plant growth center, Los Angeles, California, USA - CNSS1 | ecosystem: Host-associated > Plants > Roots > Nodule | place: USA... | reverse complement strand
ATACTACAAATAAATATATATATATATATATATATATATATATATATATATATATATATATATATATATATATATATATATATATATATTATATGGGGTTGTAGTCATTGAAAGATTGTGGTTCTATGTATATGACAATGATTTTACACATAAGACATTTTGACATTACTTCTAACTTAAAACCTTAAAGCAATGAGGTTATGTGCCTTTTATCTTATATAGTATTTAACTTTGTCTATTATATCCAATGTGAGACTTTGACTCACACTTAGACTATTTCCAACAGATAATTATAAATTTATAGTTTACAAAGATTAAAATGATCTACATGGAAATGTTTCTAGTGTTTTGTATTTTAATGAATTGTCACTCTGGTAATTTCCAACTAAATAGTATTTCAATCTTAAATGGAGTAAAAAAAAAATATTGTAATCCCACAAATTAATTAGTTGATGTTTATCTTCTTAAAAGTTAACTTTGAGAAATTTATATAACCAAATCTCCTACTCAAATTTCCACACCTAAAATTATTCAAAACAAACATTTTATTTGCTTGAATTGAATCTCTAAATAAAAAGGTTATATCTTTTTAAACTTGGTGTGTATTATAACATGCTTGGAGTGTTCAACCATATGATAGTTATACAATGGAGATATTTTGTAGGTTTCTACTGATAGTTTTTATGTTTTTATACATATACTATACAAGAAAATCCTAAAATAAGAACAAAAAAAATTAGTTATTAATTAATTATATATCAATTTATAAATTAAAAATCATTAGTATCTAAAGACTACAAGAAAATTCTTAAATACTAATCCATTTTAGTGATTAATTTAAATACCAATTTACAAAACTAAAAATTATTGGTTGCTAAAATAGATATTATTATGAATAAAATATTATAATTGGTCACTAAATTGATATTTAAAATTAGCTATCAAGATTTTGGCTAACAAAGAAAATTGGTCACTAAAAAAATAACTATTATGATTTTAGTTACCAAATGAATTAGCTTCTAAATTATTCTATAATTAATTAATAACAAATTTAGTAATCAATTATAATTTTTTATTCATAATATTGACTATTTTAATAAATAATAATTTTTTGTTTTATAAATTGATATCTAAATTGATCATTGTAGTAATTAACTATTTTTTATTTTTAAAATTGATTTTTAATCAAGAATTTTCTTGTAGTGAAAATAATCTCTATTATAAATAAAAAATTATAATTATTTTATAAATTAATTCTAAATTAATCAATAACATTAACTATTAAAATTTTGACTAAAAAAAATATTTAAATTGATCCCTAATCAGTTACAAAATATTTTTTTATCTTGGATTAGGATTGGACGAAGGTTCCCCTGTCCTTTAACTATATATTACTTTTTCTATTTGCCACCCACGTAGGAATTTTTATGAAAAATAATAGTTTAACAAAGTTAATTTTAATAAATTTTAACAAACTATCTATTTAGATAAAAAAAATATTATTTTATTACTTTATTTTGGTTAAAAAATAAAGAATTAATCTATTTTAATTTTATTTATAAAAACTTTGTCAAATTTGTAAAAGAAAAAATTGTCAAAACATGATTTTTAAATTTTTATACCCATAATAAATAAATAAAAACCCATATTTTAAGTAATTTTTAATATGATATTTTTCTTAAAATACTGGTTTGTAAATGAGTAATGTAAAATATTTTTAGTTGTTTGAAAAGCTATGGTTTTATTAAGTGTTAATTATTATTGTTAATTAAAAAATAGTAATTTAGTCGGTTAAAAAAAATCAGATAATTAGTGAGTGAGCAGCTCCAACGAGACTTCCGATCGATGATTAGCTTAGCAGAGCATGTCCACTCTCAAAAAACATCAGGATCCTTCTCTGCTGCATCATCTTGTGTGGAATTCGCGTTTTTAACACCACAAATGTCACTGTTACCAAATTTATTACTCTACAATAGTTTAAGCCATTTCTTCATCTCTGAATTGCAATCCTAATCTTAGGTTCAAAGGTTGAATTAATACATGTATATTGATTCTATTGTACTAGTTAAAATGTTAGTTTTATTTGTTGGAAGTCATTGACTATAGATAAAACCATTTTACAATGTATAAGTGGATGCAATAATCCTCACTTTACAAATCGATTTTGTGGGATTTAGTTAAACTTAAAACTCACTTCTAACATGATATCAGAGCTAGGTTAGAGTCTATCTTAACGAGATTTTTGGACATTCTGTTTCACCTGCTATTGGACTGCTAGCGGACCACTCACTAATTTCTAGTCCCACGCATGAGAAAGTACAATCCTCACCTTATAAGTCGATTTTGTGGGATTGAATTAAACTTAAAACTCACTTCTAACATTATTATCTAAAAAAAAAATATTAATGTGTTAGGAATTATAAATTTACATCTCACGTTAAATTAAAATGAATAAAATAAATTAATAGATTTATTATCTCAAGATTTTAGGTTAATTGTAGATTAAAATAAAAAGAAATCATAAGATAATTTTGCATGTGGTAAAACAATGCAATTGCATGGTTGTTGATTAAGATAGATGCTCTGCCGCAATCAAAGACAAATCATAATGCTGGTGGGAATCATAGTCAGGCAATCTTGTTAAAATCTCCGAATATTTTTTCTCATAACTATGGAATAAATAAGTGATATAAATTGCAAAAGTTCATCATCCATATGAGTATTTGTGTGTGTAAATATAAATATACTCTTGGGTATATTTTATTCGGCATGGGAAGAAAAAGAGAGAAACAAGAGAATTTTGCTTGTGGCTAAGCTATTCAATTCTCTGTGTCTCGTATCTTAAAAAGCAACAGTGAAGGCAAAAGGTATATATATTATATCATTTTTTATTTATTTTTTGTAACATGGCTCTTGATTTGATCTTTCAAGTCTCAAAATCACAATTTTGCATGTCCATGCAGAAGATCATGAATATTATGTAAAAAAGTATTTATTTTCCATTAACACCACTTCTCTATCCCTTTCTGGAATTGGATGCGAATCTAAAATATCACAAAAAGAGGTCCCAATTGGATAAACGGAGCAGATGCCTCAAAGATCGAGATAAGGCGGAAACTTCACCATTAGCAACACAAATTTAAATGTAAGTACTCCAAATATATATATATATATATATATATATATATATATATATATATATATATGTTTACCATCACTAGGAAATTATTAATTTAATCATTCAAATAACTTAATTAACTAATTAGCTAATCTAGTGGCTCCAAATTAACAATTCGTATTCCATGTTGATGGTTATATAGAGGGAATTTCATCGTGAAAATATAATATTAATGAGAGTTGAGTTCAACCACATAAGACATTGACACCATTCTCAACCTATAATTTTAAGACAATGAATTCATAAGTCTTTGTATTTATATAATACTCTACCTTCTCATTTCTAACTAATGTGAGACTTAGACTCACACTTAAATTCTTAATATATGTATACTTGCAATCATGCAAAAACAAAACACGAAATCTTGGTTATGTGTGCATTAAACATACAAATACAATTGTGAATGAAGTGATATAAGCATAACTTTTTAATCTTTCTTTCGAAGCCATACGAAGAAACCGACCCAAATATCTGATGGATGATTCCCCACTTTTCTCCATTACCACTATATAAGGATGCTAGATTTGGCTCAAAACCACATCTTTGTTGCTTGTTCTGTTTAAGAGGTAGCTCATTCACGAACTTTCTTTTACTTCCCCATTTCTGCATTGTTGCAGAAGAAGCAATGGGTTCTTGGGAAATCAGAAGAAGGGATAGGATACAAAGATGATTTTAGAGAGTCCAACGGTGATGTTCAGCAGCAAGAGCTTGTTCTTTAACCTTGGGGCCAAGACACAGACATTGACCAAGTTTTTTCAACTCTACAATATTCTTTTTCTGTTCTCTTCATTGCTCGTTAGTATTATGCAGGAGCTGTTTCAGTTTCATAAAATATTATGCAATTGATCTTCAGTAAACACGAACGTTAGTAATACTTGTCTAATGTAATAAAATAAAAATGTGTGAAAAATGTATAAGATTTTCATTTTTTGGTTGGGTTACACACTGCGGTATAATCCCTCAAAAACGGTTAGTTCAATACTTTCCGTAATTAAAAGAATACACAATCATTCAAATTAATTATTAATTCAATGTATGAAATTAGATAAATATTTGTCTAAAAGTCACACTCATCATATTTGTAAATATTATTGAATAAGGACTTTTGTATTTCAGAACTCTACAAGGATTGGTCAATAAATCTTATATTTTGAATCTAAACTCAGTTTCTCCATGTACTCAACACAATAAATTAGAAGTTAAATGAATTTGGTAAATATACAACATATATAATACGACTTATATAACTCATAACTTAAGGACTAAAATATTTAACATGAAAGTTCTTCAACAACCACCGATGCATAAGGTAAGAAAATGTACAATAAAATATCAGTACTATCGACTCCAAATACTTTAAATTCCAATCATAAATACATGGATTTTCTTCTTGATCTGAGTAATATGGTCAAAAAGCTTTGATATGAGATTATCATATGCTTTTGCCATGCCATCACCATCATCAATAGGTTTTACTAAAACTAGCTTATTACGATAAACAAAATCCTAAATAAAGACAAAGTGTTAATTTAACATATATATTATAATCATAAAAAAAAAAATGTAATACATGTTTTTGTTAAGACTCGTATGACCAGATGTTTAAGTCAACCTAAAAATGTGCCTTAAGCCTCCGAGAGTATGATAGAGAATTATTCATAGATTCCATAAATAAAGAACTTGAATGAACCTTTACAATTCAAGGACCTATGACAAGGGTAAGGAGCAAGAGATTGGAAAATCAAATCTATTCAAAGGCTCTTGATACTACAAGTAATTCTTAAATTCAAAAGATATGAAGATCATGGCTTGAATCAGATTTGAAGGATACTTTTTTAGGAAAATTAGTTTATGTTTTTAGGCTTTGGACTTTCTTTTACACATTAGTTTATGTTTTTGAGCTCGGGCCTTCTTGTAGGGTTCCTAGGTTTTCTTAAACTTATATGCTTATATATAGAGGTACCAAAAACTGATGTAGACACTTTTAGTCATATATTGAATTTGATTTCATTAAAGAGTTCATTCTCTTTTTTCTTGGCTTAGGCATTTGGTTCTTATCAAAGATTACATCTTTGTGACGAATCTTCATTTGACTTATCAATCAGTTAGATTATGGCGTCCTCCATCTTTGTCTTATTCTGTATTCTTCTCTGATTTATTTTCATTGTACCTTTATTCAATTTTAAAAACAATCATACTTTTTCCTGGATAGGATCATATCATCTTGTATCTAAAGCAAGGTAGAGCAAGATTCTGGTTTGAATGTCCTCTTCTATCTTATTTTTCTATCATATAAAAAAAACTAAAATTTTTGAATGTTTGTGTGTTCTATGTTTTTTTTTTGAAATTTTGTTTGTCTCATTATTCTTATAATTTTGTAAGGATTTTTCCAATTTGGTTGAAATTCTAATTTGTCGTATTTTTTTTCCCGTTTTCTGTTTAAATTGTGTATTTCTACATTTTATTTGTGGAAATCATTTATTTTTTGTGTTTTGGGATTTACAAGTGCATTTACATTGATTTTCATGAGTCTAGGGGTTTAAAGGATAATTTTTTTAGTTTGTTTGTATGTTGAACTGTAAAATCTAAAATAAAAAATTGTGAATCAAAGTCAAAAAGAAACAAAAATATATATATATATATATATATATATATATATATATAAAAGAAAAGTAAGGATAAAAAAAATTAAAAAAGGAGTTCATCACAATTTTTTGTTACAATTTTATGTATGATTTATTGATTTATTGAATTGAAGTTATTCTTTTCTTAGAGTTTTTACGGGAAATAATATTAACCAATTTGGTATAAATAGATTAATTATGAAATTAACTAATATGGTGTTCACATACTTGAATAGCTACTAAACTTAGTAACATTTAAGTCTCACATCTTATCCAAAAAATATGTTCAACCCACGTCCTCTCCTTAGTAATTTGTCTCGTAGACGTAGTTACTTGAAGCAACTTAGTGACACAAATCTACCTCATCTCCTCTTGCTACTTCCAAATATTGAGTCTACCATACATAAAAAATAAAAATCTCAACTATAATTTTTCTTATACTTATTTAAAAATATATTGTACTAATTACCTAAAATTTAATCTATAAAATTATAAACAATGACTTAATTATTAAGTCTCTCCTACGTACTAAAATAATCAATACTCCCTATAAATTTTAAATTTTACTGTTCTTATATATTTAAACTTTAGTTTCAAACATTCAATAATTAAATTTAAACATCTAAATAAAATGATAGAATATAAAGGATAAACAACAACAATTAAATGGATACATTCATAAATTATCGTGATTAATAGATCCCAAAAAATCATGTTATCAATTTCAAAAGCATAATGGAGGTAGTTAGATCACTAACCTCAATGAAGAACTCTAAATCATAATTTAATCAAACAGAAAGCTCTCAAACATTGCATCACTCACAGACAAAAGAACAAGGCTCTTGGATCACTAATGCAGTGACAAACGAGGTCGTCACAACCACTATCAAAGAAGAAACAAAAAGAAGAAAAAAACCATAAATAACAGAAGAAAAGCAAGAAAGAAGAAACTACACGAAAAAAAAACCTTCAAAAATTACATTAAAAGCCTTAGTGTACGATATACATGTCAAAATTTATGCTAACTTGTGGTATACTCCAACATAAATTTTGACATTTACCTAAACCCTTAGACGTCTAACATAAATATTTTTACTTTTATTTACAAAAATGTCATGCACATCAAATATTTTTTGGAAAAAATTTAAGTAAGTAACTTAAGAGTCTTTATTTTCACTAGTGTATTTAATGCATATATTTATCATGTATGTTTTATTCTTTAATTAATATTCATATATAAATATAACAAGTGTATTATACGTGATTGAGACCGTTTCAGATAGATCAAAATGGGTTACAACCCGTGAGTCAATCCGGCTCATCACGGATTTGGGTCGGGTTGGGTTAAAATTTTTTTACAAATTTCAATACGGGTTGATTTTTGACCCGACTCACCCGGGTTGAACCCGTGGTGAGTCGAGTTGACTCCTCGACTCACCAACCCGCAAATAAAGGGTCATACAAGTATTTTTTGTTAAGTTGGGCTTTGTATTTGGGTCATGTTAGGTTGTTTTTTTTAGCAAACACATAGATAATTTGTATTTTCGTGATTTTGGTTTGTATTTAAATTGTATTAAAGTTTATTTAGATTTTAATTAGAATTATAATCTAGTTTTGACTGAAAAAAATAAAAAAAATATATTTTTTTAATTAAGTGAGCCCGTATGCCAACCTGTTTAACATGACTTATATTATAAAATATATTACAAATTAATGATGATTAAATCAAATATTTTATTTCTTTTATAAACATAATAATTAATGTTAATAAATAATAAAATATAAAATTAAACATAATAAAAAATAAAAAATTTATCAATATATTTTTGTTATTTGTTTCCATTATGGCTTGAGTTTTTTACAAATTGGTCTAGTCTCTCATTCTCACATGTTTTGTTTTGTTCTTGAAGAGAAAAAAAATCTATTATTTTTGCTCTTATTTCTTCTTTGTTCTCTTCCATTCTCGAGGAAGAAAAGAAGAAGATAATTCTTTCGTCTCAATTGATAATGAAATATTAGTTTAATAATTTATTTAATGAGCCTCTTTTATATTAATTTTTTATTTCATGAACATAGAAGAAAAAGTATTGTACTGTGTGTTTTTAATAACCGGATTTTAATTGTGGTTCCATTATATGTCTTGAGTTTCTCACAAATTGTTCTCATCTTCCATTCTCACCTATTTTCTTTTGTTTTTGAAGAGAAAAAGATCTATTAATTTTGCTCTCATCGCTCTCTTCCATTCTCGAAGAAATAAAGAAAAAGTTAATTTTCTGTTGTCTCATTTGATAGTGAAATATTAGTTTAATAATTTATTTAATGAGTCTCTTGTATTTGAATTTTTTATTTTATGAACATAGAAAAAAATTATTGTACTGTATGTTTTTTATCATTGGATTTTAAGTATGGTTTAATTATCATCGAATTTTCTTTCAGCAATATTTTATATATGTGTAATTTTGTTTTTAGTTATCATTATACTAAATTATATATTCATTGTATTAGTGACAATAATTAAATGTATAAATTTTGGATGTATTATTTTGACTCTCCAACACTATCAAAATCCGCCAGTAGGCACTCTAATCTTTGAAGTTAACTACGTCGATTCTCAATACATCAAATATATAAGAACAAAAAAGTATCACATATTTTTTGAAATTAAGCACATACTTTATTTTATCTACTTTTATCGGAGTTCTCTCCATGCATTCTATTAATTAAAAGTTTAGACAAGTTAGAATTCAATACTGAAGGTTTGAAGAGTATTTTGTAGAAACATTTAAATCACAACCTGGGAATTTTATGTGGTTAGAAGAGAATGAAATGAAATTATAGCACACACGTTTCTGTGAAGAAAAACATGAAGGAAAAAGAAAAGAAAAAGGTAATAAGATGTGTGAAATTGAAATCCTATACAATATATCAGTATCATATCATATCATATCACATCCCATTTAAAAGATTAGCTTCAATTGGTCTAAGAGTCTGCAATCAAAACCCTATCTTATCAGTTAGCATAGCACAGCATGTCCACGCTCACAAAATCAGAATATATTACTTGCTTCGGTCCTTCTCCACTGCATCATCTTGTGTGGACTCCGTGTTCTTAACACCAAATTTCATTTCATTATTCTGCATTGCATGTGTTAAAACATTGCAATTGCATGCTTGTGGATTAAGAAAGATGCTCTGCCACAATCCAAGACAAACCATAATGCTGGTGGGAATCATAGTCAGACAATCTTGTTAAAATCTCCGAATATTTTTTCTTATAACTATGGAATAAATAAGTGTTATAAATTGCAAAAGTTCATCACCCATATGAGTATTTCTGTGTGTAAATATATATATATATATACTCTTCGATTATTTTATTCGGCATGCGAAAAAAAAGAGAGAAAACAAGAGAATTTTCCTTTTGGATTGTGCTTTTTGGAGGGGTTTTCGATGCTTCGCGAGAGGCTAAGCTATTCAATTCTCTTTGTCTCGTATCTTAAAAAGCAATAGCCAAGCCAAAAAGGTATATATATATATTATATCACTTAAACATGGCTCTTTCATTTTTTATTTATTTTTTGTAACATGGCTCTTGATTTGATCCTTCTCTTTTTCTTCTCTACAGAATGTATATCTCATATATACGATTATGTTAATAAAATAACAATATGTACAGTTGTGTACTTCAAACTCTCAAAATCACAATTTTGTGTCACTGCCTTCTCTCTATCAATCTTTTTCCAACTATAAAGTCAACATTCTTTCTTCTTTTTTTCTGTTCGATATCTTTTGTCGTATATGTCCATCTCTATTTAATTATATATACGTATATTAACATATTTATATAATCTTTCTTAAGTTATATGAAGTTTTTTAAAGATAAAATGAAATAGAATAATTGTTTGAAATAAAACTTAAAATTGATGCGAAATTTAACTCTTGGGTAGTGTATGTTATATAAGTACATGAAAATGCACGTGACGTACTTTGAAATGAACGAACAAGAAGAAATGGCCTTTGGGTTCTTAGTAGAGCCAAAAGTACCTTAAATCGTAGGGAGGAACCCTAAACCATGCCCCAAGATGTAATATATTATTTTGTTTTTTAGTGTCGGTATCGAAAGAAAACGTGGCGCCATGTTAGAATAGAGAAGCAGAGAAGGGTATATGTAAAAGAGAGAAAGACAGTAACACAGCAAGATTCCTTTAGTGAGAACCAAGCATGTTGCATGCATGCATTATCTAGAAATTTTTTCAGAATATTTTTCGTCCTTATTATGTACCACCTACAACTTCAAAAATAGTTCTCTATCGAATTGCTGCAAAAAGAATTTCTTTAATATTTATTGCAACTTTCTTTCCCATACTGTAAGGTCGTTGTAAATCTACGTCACTGCCACCAATAATTGTGATTCACAATCATCTCAAATCTTTGTGGTTCTAACATAACCATGCATGTATGTAATTATTCATTTTTTTTAATGCATGTAATTGAAATGCTATTGTATGCTAGCTGCTATACGAAAAAAAATTGTTAAAAGTTGCTAAAAGATGTATATAAAGTAAGAGAAATTATACATGAAAAAAAAAGTATATGACTATCAGTTTTCTTGATCTTGATTACGAGAAGTGTTGGGAATAGTCCAAGTGTGAGTCAAAGTCCCACATTGGATAAAAAAGACAAAATTAAACACTATATAAGAATAAAGACCCATAACAATATTGTCTTAAGGTTTTGGGTTAAAGTGGTGTATAAGCTCTTATATGTGTAAGACTAATGAAATATAACCATATCAAATCACAATCTCTCACCATAATATATCAAACATAACCCAACAGGACATGCACATTCCTTTTTAACTACAATCTCTCACCATAATATATCAAACATAACCCAACAGGACATGCACATTCCTTTTTAACTGTCGATATTGAAGTTGCAAGTGATATTTAATTTGTTTCGGGGAAGAAAAGAAATCGTCCCATAATGTTTCAAATCAAAAATTTTGGGATAAGAAAGTTTTAAAATATTAAAAACAATAAAGGAATTCAAACCTTGAAAGACACATTTAGAAAAACTAGAAAGTTTTTATAATTAACTAGCAGAAACATACGGTGATCTTTCTGTATTTTTTTTTTTTGAAGTTTAGAGAAAATAGAGTTTGGAAATAATAGTAAAATGTACATGAATATGAATATTAGTGTAAAAATTATAAATATGATGGAAAAAAAACACATGACAGCTTTTTTAAAAATAATTCAATATAACGATTATTATTAAGAAGTTAATATATAATATTATAAAGGGTAAAATTATAATTATGAAATTTATACAAAAAAAAAAATCCTCTTTATAAATAGGTATATATTTTAAATTATCTTTTAAGAATAATTATTTTCATTTTTTATTTTGAAAATCTGCAACCCGGTTTTTAAACATGATTTAATAAAAAATTTACAATAAAACATATTTAAACAAATATAAGTTAAGTCTTTTTATTCAAAGAGTTTACTCATCAAAATCTCATAATATATTGGCCTTCATAACATGGGACTGAAGGTGCTAGAAAGACCAAGAAAAGTTTCATTTGATTTATGTTTTGATAATTCATTTTGGAGATTTTATCTAAGATATTTAATGGTTTAAAAACTATATATATGTCTGTCAGTTTATTATATATATGATAATAAATTGGATTCAAATGGTAAAGTATATAAAAAATGAAAATATTTTATATAATAGGTACATTTAAAATTAATTTCACTAGTTAAAAAATTTAAATTGCAAGTTCACTTACCAAAGAACTAGTTTTAAGGATTGAAAATTATAGCTGACAAAACCAAATAAATCACTATGAAAATCCCATATTTATTGAAGCAAATGTAATTTTGAAGCTATCTAATTAATATAAATAAATGACCCAGAACCTCAATCCTTGAATGATCTCTCTGTCTCCATAACCTTCTAGTTGAATTATAAATATTCGATTCGATTAAAACATTTATTATTATTATTATTATTTTCTATATCTAGTTCTCACGACAAAGTTGAATATTATTTATAGTTTTACAATTGCCCCAAAAATTTTGCATATTAATCCCGAAAAGATTAGAGGCTTGACAATCACAGTATAAAGAAAGAGTTTTAAAATAATGGTTCATGGCAACAAAAAACATGTATAAATATAATCATAAAAATTATGTTGAAAACAAATAAAATGACATAAAGAAAAGAACAGCAGAAGGTGATGAATAATATTATGTCAGAAATATTTATTTTCCAATAACTCCAATACAGCCTCAATGATCTTTCCCTTTCTAGAATTGGATGCGAATCTAAATAGCACAAAAAGAGGTCCCAATTGGATAAATTCAACTTTTCTTCCAACGCAGCAGATGCCTCAAAGATAGATAAGGCAGAAACTTCACCATTAGCAACACAACTTAAATCATAAGTACTTAAAAATAAATAAATAAATAAATTCTTCATTTCCCAAACAGGAGTCGTACGTATATATGCAATCGTGAAAAAACAAAACACGAAAACTGTTGATTATGTCCCAAGAATCAAATAAGTGTGTGCATGAAACATAGAAATAGAATTGCGAATGAAGTGATATATGATATAAGCATAATTTTAATTTTCTTACTTTTGAAAGCATGCGAAGGACTCGTCCTTGTTTTTCCGTATGCATGCATGGATAGAGAGATTCGTTTGTAGTAAAAGGAAGAGTTGGATCAATCACTTTCAACAAATGATCAAAGAAAATTTCGAAACCGACCCAAATATCTCATCGATGATTCTCCACTTTTCTCCATTGCCACCCTATCTTTTTCTTTGCTTAGCGATGCCAATCCAAAACCTTTCAAACCACTATATAAGAATGCCACACTTGGCTCAATCTCACATCAAAAACCTCATCAGTAATACAACATCTTTGGTTTCTTTTCCCTTTCTGCATTGAACCCATTTGGCATTACAAGGATCTAATATGGATCGGGTGAACAAGATGGTTTCAGAGAGACCAGTGGTGATCTTCAGCAAGAGCTCTTGCTGCATGAGCCACACCATCAAGACCCTGTTCTGTGACTTTGGCGTGAATCCATTGGTTCATGAGCTTGATGAGATACCAAGAGGCAGAGACATTGAGCAAGCTCTTTCAAGGCTTGGTTGCAGTCCCTCTGTTCCTGCTGTGTTCATCGGTGGTGAGCTTGTTGGTGGAGCCAATGAAGTCATGAGTCTTCACCTTGATCGCTCCTTGATTCCAATGCTCAAAAAAGCTGGAGCTCTTTGGGTTTGATCAACACTATTATACCATTGATCTTCACCCTAATCTTCATCACGCACACTCTAATAAACATCTTTTCGCTATATATATATATATGATCATGCCATTACATATAGGTAGGGAGAGGATATATATGTGTAATGAAGAAACTATATATCCATGCATATGCATATGCTGTTATTATATAGTAGTATAGAGTTATGTATGTAATAATAAGGCTAACTTAACTCATGCAGGTCTAGTTTAGCCTTTTTTTGATGGCTTAGAGATGATGTAATGTTATCTTTTTGATATATTTATATATATATATATGGTTGTAATAATAATTAGATGGAGTTGCAGAATATATAACTATGTTTAGTCTAACGTGAGAAAGATAATGAATTTCTCTTATGATAGAATGTATTTTGAACCATTAAGGTGGCTGGTTTTTCGGTGTTGAAGAAGGAAATATCACTGTATTTGTTGAAAGAACAATAGTTGCATAAAAGATTAAACCAGAACAGAATCTTATACTAGTAAAAAGTGGAGTATTTGTGACGTGTGATTCGGCTACAAGCTGCGTCTTCTTCCAGCACTTAATTGCTTGAAAGAGTACGTAATGTTCAAGTTATTATTAAAAGATGAAATAACTTTTTATAGATATTTTTAACCATTGTTTTCTAAATTCTAAAGTTTGAAAAGGTGTATAACCATAAACTTTCTATTGCTGATAGTTCTTATACTACTACAATTAAACATAAATATTCAATTCATTAAACTTAATTGTTACAACTTTTTGTAAAGTTGGGAACTGAATTATTTTCTGTGATAATAATTAAAAGTTTAAATTATTATGACAACATGTGTATAAATAATAAATTAAACCAGTCAAATATTTTTCAATTATTTTTCTGTAATTGATTTTATCTTTTTCTTTGTTGAGTGATTAAAAATATATACAGTAATTTGATTTATTGATTAATTTTCCCATCTAATTTTTTTTTATCCAAATCCAAATTTATGTTGTGATTTTATTTTAATAATTTAATTTAACTGTTGTCGTTGATTAGATTAAGACAATAATGTTGCATTTAAAAATAAGATAGGAGGATGATAAATAAACGGAAATAGTTAATCTTAGTTTTGAAAAACAATTACAATGGTAAAATTTGCAAATTTGTTAATACTTAGCACAACAAAAGATATTAGAATAAATTCTTGTATTTTGGTATATGAATTAAAAAATAAAGTATCTTCACTGTAACAATTGAAAAAGGGGTCTCGTGGTACATACCCATCTAGGACAAATCAATCTGTTTCGGTAGATATTTTTTGAACTCGTTCTCGTTTTGACTAGAATCCTCACATTGGTTGAGTATAGGTATGAAGATTTTCTGACTTTTTCAACTGAGTATGACGATGGGTATGGAGATGTACAAATCCGTCATGTTCCCCCGTGTCATAATACCCTTCCCCCTTATATTCCTGTCCCTAGTAGCGGAACTTGGACTAAAATTGTAGGGGGGCCAAATTAGATTTGTTATATATAATTTTTCTTTAAAAAAAAACTATTCATTTTTTTCTCTTCATTTCCTCTCCTTAAAACAAACACACGTAATAGTAGAATTCAAAACAATATTACTATCATTCTCTATTATATCATGATACCAATTCATGAATACCATTTTAGATAAGTCATTCGTATCTCATCAATTTGATTTGGTGGTATTGTCAAATTTGATGTCGTTTTTCCCAATGAATTTTTAAATTCATTATATGTAACTCTGAGAACTTTAGAGATTTGTTTTATATTGTCTTAAATTCTTGGTTTTTATTAAAGTTTAGTTAATGTAAATGCATTTCTTTTTCATCTTCATCACAAACCTTCCTCTTTGAAAAAAGGAATCAATTTTTTTACTTTTTATCATAATCTTTCTAATATAAATTTATCACCTCTCACCTATTTAGAAAAAATAAAATTTATATTCATAAATCACAATTATTACAATGCAAAACATAACAAAACTCATACTACTTTAATTAAATAAACAATACTGTATAAATTCAAAACATAAAAAAAAATTACCATAGGTAGTGAAAAACACAAAATCCCTATATTTCATAATTAAGGGTTATAATAATTTAGGAAAAATTATAACTAGGGTTCATACCAATTTCATAAAAGAATCCCAAAAATCATAATTAGAGTTTATATTAATTTGGGATAAACTTAATTTGGAAGAAACATCCTAAAAAGAATCATAAACTAACTAACATACATAAATCATAATAAGATACTAATCTTGATTTGTGAGAGATCATGCAAGAATGTATACATGAATCTCAATCTATGTGTTTCTAACCTCTATTTTCCTATCTATCTCTTTGTATTTATCCCTCTTCACACACTTTTATGATAATTTACATGGTGGAAAGATCTTATAGTCAGAAAAAAAAAAACCCCTAATCTCTTTTATAAATTAATGTCTCTATTAAAAAAATTTATTTTATCTTTTATTATAATTTTCCATAATATAATCTTAATATAAATAATATATAATATAATTTTAAAAAATATATAAATATATATAAAAAAATTCAAAAAAAAGAAAATGGGGGAGGCGTGGCTCCCCGTGTCATATCCTAATTTCGTCATTGCCTATCCCCATTTACCTTATTAAAATATTCATAATCATTTAAGTAACCTTAAATGACTATGAATATATATATATATATATATATATATATATATATATATATATATAAAATTGTGCACTTTCTATTTTTAACATTTTTTAATTGTTTGGTTTTTCATGAAACTTATTCGTATCTCCAATATATTTTTTATCTTATCATACCCTTAATTATATATTTTTTTTTGTTTTTCTTTTGTGCGATTTCATTCGATAGTCTCTTAGATTGTTTCTAAGACACACATTTGATAATTTTTTAATATTTTTATTTTTTGTTTATTTCTATCATGTAAAATACTATTTTCATATATTTTATATAATTATTTTTTATCTTCTAACTCATTATCATATTGTAATTTTGTCGCTATAATTGTATAAAAAAATTATTTACTATAATATAAAAAATTTAATGTAATTGTCATGAATTTTTTTATCACCATCCAACATATATTGAAGTTCAAAAGTTACAAAATTTATGTTAAAATTTTATTATTATTAGTTTAATCTTTTTTCTTTACGTGATTTTGATCAAATGGTGTATTATAATTTTTATTATTGTATAAAAAAAGATTCATTAGAATTTAAGAAATTGAAGTAAACAGACATTTAAAATATATTTTAATTTGAATATTTGTTTTCCTTTTATATTTTTTTAAATATATTTTTAAATTTTATCAACTAGATTTCATTAATGTTTGCAAAATTAAAAAAAATGGTTCTAATGAAATTTTATTTGGTATTCTAATTTGAAATATTTACAATTATAATTTCTTTCTCAATATTTGATATCGAAGAAAGAATCTTCCTCTTAATATTGAATATTTGATAATATTATATTTCATATACTGTAATTTTTTATTATTTTATACAAATTAATTAATATTGAAATAGTAACAAAGCAAGTACAGGTATGAGTACGAGTATCTACACGTTGTCTAGTGGGAACGAGGATGAGATAAAAGTTTGATATCCATTAAGTTTGGAAATGGGGATGGGGATAATTTTTTTTGTATGCGGATGAAGATGAATTTTTTCTATTGATATGAGTATGAGATAGCGAAATATGTTCCCGCCACGTTACCATCCTTATACCCATCCCAGTAAGGACCCATAAATATTAATATAAATAACACATCACACGAGATAAATTAATTACATTTTTATTAATCACTGTATTTATATTTACTGACACACTTAGCTAACTTGAGCGTCGAATGAGTACCTTTAAAGTTAAAGGACTTTGGAGTCTTCAGAAGATATATTCAACTCGTAAGAAATTACTAATTCATGAGTAACAAATTGTTTTTAATTTATAAACATCAAACTAACAAATTAGTTTATTGTATTAGAAGTATTTAAAATAAACTAATATATTAAATATTTAGTAAATATAATTATATAAATAAAATTTGAGTTTTTTTAGACAAAATTATATTATATAATTATTTTAAATTATTTAAATGATTAAATTCTTAGTAAAATTATTAGTACTTCGATTTATATTTCAAAAGTTATATATCTTTTTTATTTTGATAATATAATGATAATATAAAAGAATTAATATAATGAGTATTAGTTAAATTTATGTTATTTTTTCAATTTAAACTAATGATACATTGAATTTGTATTTTATAATTTCTACGTTAACATGATCAATTTATAATGTAATTTGTTTTCAATTTGAACTAAATAAAAATTAAAAAGTAACTCAATAAATACTAAAATAGTGATAATTAATTGCCTCTATAAAATTTATATAAGTAATAATAATATATTAAGAAAATATATTAAAATATAAAATATTATAATAAAAAAATTAAACATGCTGCAAGTTATATGAACTAAATACTTTGAAGGACTTGCTAAATTTTTTGTGTTAATTAATTTAGATTTAAAGTAATCAAATAAATTAATAACCAATTTATATGTTTTAAGGTAAAAAAAAAATTAGTCAAATCTAGTAGCTTTTACCAAAGTAATTGTTATTAACGGTGAAAGGATAACTCACAAGAGAATAAATACGAGAAAAAGTGGACTCCAGAATTTTTATTAGTTTTGTTGGCTGTCCTTTACCGAGTATTAAAAATATATTAATATTTTAAATATTTTTTTAATATATTTTAAAACATTAAAATTAATAATAATCAATATACTATAAAAACACCATAGAGAAACAATACATAAAAAATCAGCAAAAAAATTCAAATTAAAAAAAAAAAACGAGTATAGGTCTACTCCACCTTTTTCACAGTCCAAGTGGATCAATGACCGAGCAACACCGAAAAAACAATTTATCATATTTTAATATATAACTTAGACAAAAATCTTATTTTATTTTATTTGTTTATTCCTTCACTCCATATTTAAATTTTTAATTCAATTCTCTTGATTTGCATAACCCATCAATTATTAATCTCATTTTTTAACACAAACAATTTGCTTGATGAATACTAATATTATTGGAATTTCAACTTTAAAGTTTGAGTTGTGATTAGGAATTCCTTTTATAATTTTATGTCAATAAGAAATTCTGGTGCGAGTCATTATTATTGGATTTCATAAGTTTTCTTCCTATCAAAGAGCTGTGTCCCAACCAAATACTCAGTTTCATCTCCCCAAATCATTCAAAGAAAGTTATGAATAGTTTTCTTCATGTCAAGAGTAAGGACAAATTTTCTCTTTCCTAACAACTCCAAATTATTTATGCTTTGAAGTAACTTTGGAAGTGTAGCAACAAAATCTTCTTATATTTTAACGTAAAGTATAGTATAATTAAAATTGTGCACAAATATAATCTACTAATATTTCTATCCAAAAGAATTGTTCCCGTTAAAAATGGAGAGACTTGTTAAAACAAAATTATATGATAAATTTTCTAAAAGAAATTAGCTGAAAAGACACCAAGTCAAATTCTCATATAAGAAATATATTGTTTTTAATTTAAAACTTTAAAATAATGAGTTTATAAAATTAATTTTCTCATAACATACTGAAATTTTTTATTTTTATTTAATGTGAGATTTAGTCTCACTTGAATTTCTAATATAATGAAAAAGACTAATTTTTTTAAAAGAAAATGTAAACAAAGTGTTATTTAATGAAATAAGAAAAACAAATTTGGAGAGTAGATATGATACTTTGGAAAGTAAAAGGGTGAGTTTAAATTTTTATAATAATGGATATGGAAAAGGAAAAACAAGAGAGAAGATAATGGATGTGGAGGAGAGAAAAAGTAAATGTGTAGAAAATTAATTATTTAAAAGTTAACATGTATGTAGCATTATTCTAGCTGAAAAGGGACACATGCATGCATGCACAAATTATAATAGAAGTGAATTCGACAAATATCACTTTTGATAACATCATCAAATAGTTAGATCCTGAACAAAGAGACAAGAACACAAAAGTGGAGCATAATTATAAGTGATATGATGTTTTTTTTTTCTCAAGTAGGAGAAAAGCTGGCATGGTCTAATGGAGAAGAATGAAGTTTGAGAGAGGAGATGATAGAGACTGTTGGAACACCTGCAACACTGTCTGTTTCCTCCATTTGTGTGCAGAAAAATAACATGAATCATGTGGGTGATACTTTTAGTTATGTTCTTTTGTTTACAAAATTCAAACCCAGAAACTTCTTAGAAGGTTTGATTTCAATATCACTCAATAAATTATATGTTAATGCAGAAGTGGTTTTTATATATAAAAGGATTGTTGACCAAATATAATTTTAAATAAAATTGATTTTGATTAAAGTTAAATTTAAAGTAGTGTCATTTTTTAAATAATTCTTTACTATATAAATTAATATAATTTTTTATGCAAAGTAAAAACTATAAGAAAGAAGGAGTTAAACCAAAAAATCAAAATAAAAATATCCAACACTTTTGAATAATGCATAAAAAAACTCAGCATTTTGAATATAACACTACTTATTGTTAACATAAATATATTTATTAGTAAAAAAAATAAATATATATATATATATATATATATATATATATTATACTTATTTTAATTTTTGTTAATCTTATTAGTATAAAGCAACTTCTCGAATTAAATTATGATGAATTTGTTCTTTAATATGGTTGATTGTTTTTAGGCTGTATTTAGAGTTGAAGATGGATTTAAAAGAATGAATTTAAGTGGATTTAAGAGAAAAAGAAAAGATTAATATGAAATTGTTTGAATTAGGAAAAAGATGATAAGAAAGAGAGGAATTTGAGATGAAAGTTTATAGGGATTAGTGTGTGATGTAATATGTTTGATAGATTAAAAAACATTTTAATTGATAAAATTGGATTATTAAAATAAAATACAGTTAGTGTAAATTATGTTAAAATGATATGTAAATTCTATTTATTATTAACTTTATTATTATTACTACAATTTATTATTTATAATATTATTATTATCTATAATTAATATTATTATTTCAATATTAATTTATATTTTATTATATTATTATAAAAATATAATAAAATCTAATTATATAAAATTATATTGTATATATATGTACATATAACAAAAATAATGTTTTTCTATCTAAGAATGTGGTCTCTTGTGATTATTGATTTGGAAGAGAAGGAAATGATGAATTTGGGTGGATTAGAAGATGAAGTTTGTGTTGTTCTTTTTATGGAATTTGGAGGTGAAAGTGAGTAGATACACAAGTAAAAATTATGAAAGTTTGTGAGTGATTTGATTAATGTGATATATTAAAAATTAAGTCTAATTGAAAAAAAACAAGATTCTAAATTGCCTTGATGTTGAGAATAATATAAAATCATATTTAGATAAGTTAGATTTACTTAATAAAAAATATTTAAATTAATAAACTAAACAAATATTTTAATAAAAAAATAATAATACAATATATTTACTTTTCCAACTATTTTCTTATAAACAATTTAGACATTTGGGATATTAATTATTATTGTGCATATTTTTAAAAGTCGCATTTTTATATTATTATCATAATTATGCAACATTATTAGTAAATTAAGAAAAAAATAAAGAAATGAATGGAAGACATAATAGTAATCTTTCTCAAATCATCCTTAAATCACTCTCAAATCATCTCACACAAGGAGAGATGCTAAGATAAGGGAATCCACATATTCATTCATTTTCCTCCTTCTGAAATCTCTAATAATGAACATGTTACTCACCCTCAAATCATGTCTCTATAATCTCTCTAAATAATAAATTCTTTCAAGTGAATAAATCATAAATATTTCTTTGTAACTTGACTGAGAGGAGAATAAAAATTTCAATCTTAATTTATATTATTTTTCGAGTAATGTTACATTGATTTTTGAACTTTTAACTCAGTACAAAAGACAATACATTCTTTTTAATTTTTTCACACTTATATAAAGATTTACAAAGAAAGATATGTAAATAATATATATATATATATATATATATCTAAAAACATATAACATAATAAAATATTTATTTTTATTCTAATATAATAAATACTTAAAATATATAAACAAAAATTAATTTTAAAAATATATTTAATTAATTAATTTAATTAAAAAATTATTTATTGATTCATCAAATCATTCACAAATTTTAATAAATTTTTCATTATTTCTCAAAATCTTTCTCTTATTCTAAATAACTTCACTTTCATTTTTTTTTCTCAAATCCACGCCCACACATCCATTCAATTCCAACAAATTACATAAATTTTACGAAAAATATATATTATCCCACTAAAAATAGTGAACATTGTCATTGATAAGGTTCCAACTATTATGATTGATGGATTTTGTGACATTGCCTTTAGAAATGACTAAAACGTTAAAAAAAACAAATAAATTTACCCATTAATATTTGTTTAAATCTATAAAAAAAAATACATCAGCAATTAAAATTTCCCAATCTTTAAGCTTCTGTTTTCATGCATCAATGGTTAACTGGGTTTTTCATATATATTTTTTAATGTTGTATTACGCTAACATAACACTTAAGATTATATATAAATCACCAAAATTTGTTAAACCTACTACAATGAAATGAAAATCCGCACTGTAATTTGGATAAAGAAGTTGGTTGTGTGATCCTTTAGATTTTCTGATCATGTGAAAAAGTCTTACCAGGGTAAGGGTACAAGTGGTCCACATTAGATTGGTTTGGTCTAGTTTAAAATGGTAAATTATATTTGATTTAAAAATTTGAAGAAAAATAAAAAAAGTAGTGTTTCTATTTTATAGTCACTATCTTACAGACTACAATAAAAAAGTAGTAGGGTAGGACTTCCCAACCAAAATCCTTCTTATACGGAACCCAAACAATGACTTGACACTGACATCCACGCGCTGCTAACGTGCGCATCCTCTCTGTCCTTTCTCTTTCTCTCTCACTGCACCTCTCTTCTATCTCATGCAATTAATTTCATATTTATAATATATATAAATAAATAAGTGTACGTATATATTAAGTAAATCAAAAATTGAGTAAATCTTTGGCCACCATTAGTTTCTTCATTTTAGTTTCCTACACAGCCAATAACTGCCTCATAAATCAAACTTTCTACTATTAATGTATCCTATGAATTTATCTTAAATGAGTATTTTTCTTAGAAAACCAGGAACATGCAAACGGCTTAAGAGAAATTAAAGCTCAAATTGTTTACACAGGAAGTTGTCGCTACTGGAATGAAAATATTGTTAGTGTTAGAAACGAAATCACGTTATTAAATAAGATTTACACCAAACTTGAACTTCATCCAAGGAATTATTTACCTCAAATATAGATAGAATTATTAACTTATATTTACTGCAAAAAACAGCACTTGTGGTGTGATTCACTGGATCGAATATATGTACACATGAAGTTTTAAAGTGGAATGAGCTACTTCGAACATTATTCATTCATATCACTGGACATGAAACGGTTTCCTGGGTGTGGTAGATGCTCGATTTTCCATTGTTTGCAATCTCTGTTTGAGATGAAAAACTTCATACTGTACAACACGCAACAAAGATAGGAGAAGTTCGGTTAAAACATTGTAGCAACATGAACCCGATACAGATGAATGGAAACATTAATTGGAAACAAAAAAGGCCATATCTTAAACTAATCGATCCAAAGATGTACCTGTAGTTGAAATGCCCTTGCTCTTTCTCCTGCAATGACTCCTCTTGTAGAATGCAGCTCCTACAGCAAATTTTAATCAATCAATAATAATAATAAACATATATGCAGAAGCTCCAATCAAATGAGGTGTCATGCATGTACTACCTTCTGAGTATCATCTAAAACAGCCTTAAGGAAGGCCACATCATGCTCAAGTCGTACGTTGTCAGAATGTACAATGTTTGATAGGTTGTTGGCCTCTTCCTGGGCCAACTCTAGACTGGCCAGCTTCTCTCTCATCATTTCCATCTCCTTTTGTGCATCTGCCATTTTCCTCTCCATTTCCTGCTTACTTTTAAGAACAGAGGTCAAGCTTTTCTCTGCAGCTTCTTTGCTTGCCAGGGAAGCTGCAAGTTGTCCCTCCAGAATTCCATTTTTCCTTATCAGGGAAGCCACTTTACTTTCATAGTAATGATAGACATTTGATGCTGATTTATTGTTTTCAGAAAATGACAAATTATCACTTTCTGGCATGTCATTTTCAAATACTAGGTTTTGTTGGTTTGAAATCCCGGATAACATGGCCTGTTCCTCTATATTGCTCTTGGTTCCACCAGTGTTCATCTGTTTGCCATGGTCATTTTCGTTTGTTCTGTGATCACCAGCCTGAAATGTGTCAAAATAAAAACACCGTGTTCGATCTTTTCTTGTCAGAGACATTAGCACAAGGATAGGAATAGGAATTATTGCTAAAATTAGCATGTGTTGAGATCTTTTAACATTAGAATATCTGGTTTTGACAATGGACTCTCAAATTATAAAATAACATCTGTATTATTTGTATTACACAATCTGCATACCAAATACATGATATAAACAAATCTCATTTACATTTATATTATTTGTATGCATGTTGAAACAAGATGCATAAAGCTCTTTAGATGTTTCAGATAAAATGCCCAAGGTGCCAAGACTTTATATATAAGAGAACACAAGGCTAATGAAAGAAAAATTTTTTACCCGAGGGAAAGAACTTCCATCAGAGTTCTTGTCCATCTTGAGATCAGTATTGTATTCTTCATCATGATCAAATTGTTTACGGAGGGAGGTGTTGGTGGGGGGGAAATTTGGGTCAGCAACCAAGGATTCTGACAGAGATCTCCTGCCAGAACCATGTTCAATTGCAGAAGCTAGATTTTGTCTAGCAACTGAGTCAACTAAATGCTGGGAACAATCTTTAAGTTGGGAGGCAAATCTAGCAGATGATGAATGCTTTTCAAGTAATACAGAGGCTGAACATTTACTGGGAGCTGATTGTCTCCCTACTACTGATTCGTTCTTTTCCATTATCAACACTTCCACCTGTTAAGTCAAGAAGAAAAAATGTTAAATTCAAATGAGAATAAACTCAAATATTAACTTCATATCTTCTGTCAAACCTGATTTGATGGCTCCTTTTTGGATCCCCCAAATGCAACAAGAAAATCCTTTTCCTTGTGCTGCACAAGTACCATGCTGAAACCCTGGTAATTCAACATAGATCTGTTCAATTTATCAAGAAGAAAGGATGGCCATGCATATCAAATATAAGACATCAGAAATAATAATTATAAGAATGAATTGATTGGCTTGAACAATGAATGAGAATATCATATTTGATAGATATCTAATTCACAGTTAACCACTTCGCAACAGCGTGGTGGTCTATCTAACTGATTCTATGAAGAAAATATCACCATATCAAAGTTAACCAAGAAACGAAAAATCTATTGACTAAAACTCATTTGAATGCCCATGGACCTTTGGCAATGGAATCAGCATATCATAATCACTTAATTAGCCATTATTCATTTAATATAAGCTTTTAATTAAATAATAAAAGAAATGGAAGTTGAAAAAAGTGAGGCCAGTATGTGACAGCAGATGAATGAGAGCCATACCTTGTTTGTAGAGATAGAAGATGGAGGAGAAGTGATCGCCACAGACCATTCATTTTTTACAATATCAAATATTACAGTCTCTCCATGTCCTGCAATGTGAAAAAAAAGGAATATTGAGAAAAAGATAACAGAATAAGGCAAGTATTTAGATTGTGAAATAATGTACAGGACGCAGTAAAACGCATAAAGAAGGCAATACTAAATATAATCAAAACTACTTTAACAATATTTGCTTATATTACATATAACTTCAGCTAGGCCGCTTGAGCCAAGGGTAAAATCTTGCAATGCTTCCTTTCTAGTCAGAATTCCCAACACAATCAGATTTTTCCAGATACCCCTAATACATCAAAACTCACTGCCCCATGGATAAAGAAAAACCGTTTCTATAAAAATATTGATTTTTCCAGTTAAATAGCCCAACAAGCTTGAAGAATAAAGTGAAATGCTGACAGTTTACACAACCAACAGAAATGACACCAGACAAAACACTTCAGGCCAATGTATAAATTATTACTCCACAGTTATAAGATAGCAGAAGTTCAAAAGACACAAAGAATAGTAGGTTTAATGTCATGAACAAATGCTTCCATTGCAAAACATACTTTTTTTCCTGCTTCCACCCCCTGTAATAAACCATTTAGTACCACATAGGACACCACAACAACCAGCTCTTGGTGATGGATGAAAACCTCGTATCTTTACTCGTGACCATGCCATCTGAAGAAATATATACTTTTATCAGGTTAAATGGTCGATGAAGTCATCCGCATGGTATTTCAGTATAGAATATAGACACATATGGACCTACAGAACTTACTCACCGTTTCGAAGTCAAGTGAATATAAATCATTTAAGGTCCTGGACTTTGATGATCCTCCAAATATATAAAGAATTTTATCATCATAAAGAGCAGCTACATGGTTGAATCTAGGAGAAGGTGCTGTTCCCCTACAATTGATATAATTGCAAAGCAACATAACATCAGAGTATTGGGTGATTATTATGCCTACATAAACACAACTAAGTCCAACTTTTTTCTTTCCAAAGTTTCTTTTTCTTTCAATCACTTACGTGTAGTGAAGTGGAAGCCATGTAAAGGACTTGAGATCGAACATGTGCAGATCATTCAGTTTCCTCCTTTTTGCATCCTCACCACCAAACAATATTAAAACAGTGCCCGCTCTAACAACACTATGACCACTGCGAGCAACCTACCAAGAACAAACTCGAAGTGTTAGAGTCCATATATAGATTTTAATTCAAGGAAAAGGATGATACATTAGTTATAGTAAATGTGCAATTACAGGTTGTTACAGTAACTAAACAGCATTCAAATGCAACATGACATGAGAATTACATGCTTGTTGAGTGCGAAAAATATCAATTTAATTGCAAAACAAAGCTTTTCCATTCACTGGGAAGTAATCAATCATAATTTATGATCTGGTTCATTTTTTTTACGTTCTAATCATCAAGATTTAATAATATGATGGAGCAAAATATGTATCATAACATCACAGTTACTAGCATTTGGTTCAATATATCAATAAAGACAATGCCCAAGAGCAATTTATATCAGAAACGGATATCCCTACTGGTATGTCTCCTTTCGCCTCCATCAGTGACCAGCATTCTGTCTCTGTATCAAATGCCCATACTAAACAAATACAAAAAATTACAATCAGAATAATTTCACAACATTAGACAGAAAAGAGCCGTTACAGGTAGATAGCGTGAAAGTGAACCTGAAATTCTGTCACTTCCCGGGTCTGTTTTCCCTCCAATTAAAAGTGCCTTTTTCCCCCAGGATACCTTGTCAGTTTATCAAGTGTAAGAGACTCAAAAACAGACACAAATCATATCAATTATTACTATAACTTATATAATTGATACAAAGCTCAAGCATAAGAGTACGTTGAAGTAGTCAACTAGCTATGGTACTTCTCTTGTTCCTCACATCAAGCTTCTACTTATTACCGTGAAACATATTCTTGGTGGATTTTCCTTTAGTTTTTAAAATTGGAAAATGCTGTCTTTTCCATTCTAAAATTTTCTCTCAAACCTCTCTTTCTATGAACATCGTATGTTGGAGGGCCCAGACTTTCTATATAATATATAATTAATAATTCCTCCACTTGCTTCATCAGACCAAGGGGTCATGCAACGAGATATGATTGATTATCATTATTAAGTAGAACATTCATTTGTTGCAGACAGGACTTGCTGACTGTCGCAACCGGAATCGCGACGGGAGGGCGAACCAAAAAAAGAAAACGGGTTTAAAAAAGATTTGGGAGTCACCACCGACGAAATTGGGTGTTGACACTGACGAATAGTGTGTATATGGACACTCATTGGGCCCCTTATTTGCTTTTTCAACTTGTTTGAGAAATTCAATTTTATGACCTTTACATGCATTGAGACATGTTATCCCATGTTTTGCACAATGAAGCAATGTCGATAAGAATATCTTGCTAATAGGACATAAGTACCAAACTATGGCCCTTGCATGCTGGAATCTTCAGTGGCAGACTGCTTGGTGATAAGTAAAGCTTTGACGATGCCTTGGTCCATGAAAATCTATCAAAATTCAGCACCTGAAAATAAAAATGTATAGCACCTAGTTGAGATGACCAACAAACAAGCTAGTAAAAGTAGTAAATAATGTTCATGTTTCTGCTCACAATCTCAGTAACAATCTCCCACTTATACCTGTACATCATCCAATAAGCCTGTCCCAGATTCACCGCCTACCACCACCATCTTATTCCCAATGACTGCTGCTGCATGCTGCACATTTGAAACAAATCATGAATGTATTACAATATCATTTGTTGATACTCATTTTACCATTGTTTAGTCTATAGGAGCCAAATCCCTGTATACTAGTACTAATGGAAAAATAAAACTTGCAGTCCAGAAAAAGATGAGAAGCAAAAGAATGATAAGATTACAGACATTGGATCTAGGAGTGGGCTTTTCCCCAGCAATAGATAGCACCATCCAGTTCTCTGAGCTACCTGATGCACAACTACTTATCTCAGCTGAAGGCAGACAATCAACTTCATCAGAATGGCCACTGGACCCTGCATCTCCTTCTCCCTGAAACAACCTTAAAACTTAGGCAACATCCCACAATCCAAACTCATAATTTGAGTGGAGATGAAAATATGTTGGAAACCCCACCCACATTGACTATGACAAAAATATCCAGTATATAACTGAAATTGAGTTAGCTGAAAAAAAAAAAAAATCTTACATTGGAGTTTCCATTTCTTTTGGGTTGCCTGACTGGAGTTCTGGTTCCCGGGTTGGCCTCAGAAAGCTGCACCTTTAATCTGACACAACACAAATGTCACACTATTACATCACACAAACACACTCTAAAATTGCAACTCAGGTTACCAAATCAAGTGATTGAAGAAAGAAACGGTTGATATACCTGCCAAGTTTCATACGACGACGAGAGAAGCCAAACATGTTGATAAAAGGAAGGAAGAAGAAGAAAAGGTGCAGCAGAGAAGAATGAAGATTGAATGAGTGAGCAAGTAACCCTAAAAAGGCAGAAAGGGAAGACACATTATTTGATATCAGTCTCTGGAAGAGTTTCTTTGCTTTGGTTTGGGGTGTCTGTGCCCAGAAAAAAGTGAGTAATAATAGTAATCAGATTCACAATAATGAGAGAAAAAGGGGAAAAAAGAAAAAGGTAAGAAGATAGTGAGTGCAGTTTTTTTATAATAGATTGTGGTGTGGTTAGGAAGAAGAGAGAAGAAAAGATGATGGAGTGCAGACAGAACATAGCATTGATGACAATAAGAGACAGAGACAGAGGATGCGCACGTTAGCATGCTAAATAGTGCAGTGTCAGTGTGAGGCCCGCAAAAGAGGGATTTGGCTGGCTACGTTGCTGCTTTATTAATTATTAATTATGCATGCATATGCTTTTACAACTTACCGTTGAGACCGCAAAAATAAAACTATTTAATCCAAGAAAAATAAATAAAAGTAAAAGTATACTAAAGTTCTTTAATTTTTACTCCAATTTTATTCTTCCAAATAAAAGTTATTGCTTTCATAGTTTATGTTGCTCGAATTCTCTTCTCTGAAAATAATAATATGTAATTATTCTAACTTTTTAGGTTCATTTTATTTTTAGTATAATAAAAAATTATAATTTTAAAATAAAAAATTTAAATTTCATTATTTAGTTTAAGGTTTTTTAATATTTAAAATAACTAAACACTTGTTTAATTGTAAGATGTGTTTGTTTAAAAAAATATACAAATTATATAAAAATTGTGAATTTTATAGAATATGGGGTATAAAAAAATAGAAAGAATAAGTACTTTACACTTGTAATTTAGTTCACAAAAGGAGTAAATAGAATTGACTTTGAGTTAGTAATATTTGTCTCTTTGTTGAATATGTAATTTTATCTTGTATTTTTTTTATATGTTATATTCTTTATTTTACTTTTTATTTCTAGCATCCTAAAATATTACCTATAAAAATCGAAAGTATTTTTAACTTATAACTATAATCATAATTTTCAAATAAATTTATAATTGTACATTCTTTTATGCAAATTATTATATAACTTTAGGATTATAAAAATATTGTTCTTATATATATATATATATATATATATATATATAATTGTCATAATTTTAACACAAATATTAGACTTATTTTTTATTAAATTTATTATAATTTTTTTAATTATATTTTACTTTTATTACCATAAAAAATTTAAAACACATGTTTCCACTATATAATAAATTTAATAATTTTTATGACAATTATCTTAAAAAAACATAACAAGGATGATTTATAATTTATTCATGATATTCACGATAGATAATATTATTAAATCTTTTAATAATATTTCTAGGGTTTGTATTTTTCTCTTAAAAGTTAACAATGTTAGGTTAATAAGTTACTAATTTTATATGAGAAAGCATAGACTATATCACAAGTCAGTGTTTGTGTTTTCGGACCCACCACATATGCAGTAAAGGACAAAACCACATTAATGTTTTCAATTGTATTTGTTTGTAAGACTGAATCACTAACACCTGTTCCTAAAACTGAAAATAGCTGACACATCATGGGAAAATGAAGAAAACTGATCACAAAAGATAAAGAACATGAAAATGGAAGAGAAATAAATTAAGAAAAAATAAAATAAAATGTTATGAAAGTTTTGTAATTTGATTGATCCAATCAAAGATAAGAAAGAAATAAAAAAAATATGCAATTAAATTTTGTAATTTAATTGAACATATTAATGTTGGCAACTGCCGTTAAGGTTTGTGCTTGTGCTGGGTGATTGATGTTTCTTCTTTGAAGCAATCCAAGAAAGCTTAAATGGTAGCTACCAAATTGGTAACCTTGATGAAACAATGTTCAACTGTGAAACAGGCAAAACAAATCCATGCCCACATATTGATCAATGGTTTTACTTTTCTTCAACCCCTTTTAATCCATCACATGCTTCTTTGGGATGTCACTAACTACAGAACTGTGGCACACTATGCCTACTCAATGCTTCACCATTTGCACAATCCAGATTCGTTCTCGTGGGGTTGTGTGATTCGGTTCCTCTCTCAAAAGGGTCTATTTACTGAAGCTGTTTCTCTATATGTTGAAATGTCCAGGATGAGATTGTATCCAACTTCACATGCTATCTCCTCCGCACTCAAGTCATGTGCTAGGATTCAGAACGTGTTGGGAGGTGTATCAATTCATGGACAAGTTCATGTGTTTGGATTTGATACTTGTGTTTATGTACAAACGGCCCTTCTTGATTTGTACTCGAAAATGGGTGATATGAGGACTGCTCGACACGTGTTTGATGAAATGGCTGAGCGAAGTGTGGTTTCTTGGAATTCTTTGCTATCTGGGTATCTAAAAGCAGGTAACTTGGATGAGGCCCAAGATTTTTTTGGTCAGATTCCCAATAAAGATGTTATATCTTGGAACTCTATGGTATCTGGATATGCCAAAGCAGGAAATATGGATCAGGCGTGTACTTTGTTTCAACTAATGCCAGAGAGAAATCTGACCTCTTGGAATGCAATGATCACTGGTTTCATTGATTGTGGAAGCATAGTGTCAGCAAGAGAACTTTTTGATTCAATGTCCAGGCGAAACTGTGTATCTTGGATAACAATGATTGCTGGATATTCGAAGGGTGGGGATGTTGATTCTGCTCGTAAGCTCTTTGACCAGATGGATCACAAAGATTTGCTCTCGTATAATGCTATGATAGCTTGTTGTGCTCAAAATAGCAAACCCAAGGAAGCCCTTGAACTATTTAATGATATGCTTAAACCCAATATCTACATACATCCTGATAAAATGACTTTTGCTAGTGTTATATCAGCTTGTTCTCAATTGGGGGATCTGGAACATTGGTCCTGGATTGAATCACGTATGAATGACTTTGGAATTGTTTTGGATGATCATTTGGCTACTGCTTTAATTGATCTGTATGCAAAGTGTGGAAGCATTGGAATGGCATACGAGCTATTCCATTCCCTGAGAAAGAGGGATTTGGTTGCATATTCTGCAATGATATACGGATGTGGAATAAATGGAAAGGCCTCTGATGCAATCAAGTTATTTGAACAGATGCTTGCTGAATGTATTATTCCTAATTTAGTCACCTACACTGGACTCCTAACTGCCTATAATCATGCTGGATTGGTTGAAAAAGGTTACCAGTGCTTTAACTCCATGAAGAACTACGGACTGGTGCCTTCCATTGATCATTATGGAATCATGGTTGATCTCTTAGGGAGGGCAGGATATTTGGATGAAGCATATAAGCTTATAACAAATATGCCAATGCAACCCAACGCTGGTGTTTGGGGAGCTCTGCTTCTTGCTTGCAGATTACACAATAATGTGGATCTTGGGGAAATAGCTGTTCAGCATTGCATTAAACTGGAGAGTGATACAACTGGTTATTGTTCTCTTCTTTCAAGCATATATGCTACTGTTGGAAAATGGGATGATTCCAAGAAGATGAGAACGGGTGTGGAAGCAAAGGAAATCATCAGGGTACCTGGATGTAGTTGGACAACCAACTTAACTTCTCCATGATTGGCAGTCTTTGAGGGATTGAATAACAATGAAGCAGTGACATGAGGTAACGAGGAACGTGATTTGTCTAGTGACTCAATTTCATAATTTATCCACTATGTTTGAGTAATTTGAAGCTCATGATCCATAGCCTTTCCTTAACCTTTTGCTCCCATTCCATTGCAAATCTAGAATGCTTTCGGTCTACACTTTAGAGCTGTGTTCCATCAAGCCTGCTTGTTTCTCTCATAAAATTTTTAGAGGTTTTGAGAGGAGTCACAAGAGGGCAAGGGCACAAGGGAACTTGATGGTTTGAGATGCACGTTGTTATTTGATGCCTAACTGCCCATGGATGGTGATGAATTTTAAGTTTTAGGGAAAATTTTTGCTTTCACCTCTCCTGTGGGATAAAACAGGATTGTGGTGTTTAGCTGTAGGCTATTTTAGATTCTTTATTGTATATAGAGAGACGTTGTTGAACATTTTTGTTTGTTGTGGTTTTTAAATTTATACTCTCGGGTTTCTTCTTCAGAAATATTTTGGTATTTATAATAATTGATTTTGGAATATAATATATTTTAAATTGTTTAAGAAGCACCCTTTAGCTTAGATTTAATATATTGCATTGTGTTGAATCCCCTTATAGGTCATTTTTTCTATAAGACAGTTTATGGATTTCTGGACTTTAGATTTGGATTTCTTTGGCCTTCATGTGAGACCCTTAATGTGGATTCAAACAATGGTACACTCTCAACATCATCAAAAACATGAAGAGGGGTCAATCAGTTACAGAGTTCAGAGATTGGCAAGTATCAGTTTCTGAGGGTATCATGTTCTGGCTTACCCCTTTCTAGGTTATACTTGCTTAAACAGATGATATTTTCTTAATTATCGACATTCCCCGTGTTTATACAGAAAGAATATGATCTTTTGCTGAATGCTGGTGATTTGGATGCAATGTGGGGGTGCTTGATAGAACTGTGTGATTGATGATTCTACTGCTGCAGAAAAGGTTTGGCATTTTCACATTCGTGTTTTGCTCCTCCATATTTCCAGAATTTATGGCATATTAAAACTAGATTTGCCTTATTAAAAGTATGATAAATATTTCAAATCTACCATAAAACATATCATATGGAATTTTTCTGCTGAGACAATCTTATTTGTTTCAGTGATGATTTAAATTTACTCAACCTTCAAAGATGCTGCCTATTTGCCTGTCTAAATTATTATTTTTTGTTGAATGGGTCATAAAAGTTTATTTTATTGTTGGCTGAGATTTTCAACTTGATAATCTCAAAGTTACACTAACACTCTTTATATGGATATTATTTAGCTTTACAGCAACCTAGTGCAAACTTGAATTTGTTTCTTATAGATAAATTTCGGAAACTTTTGCCACATTGCTTCTGTATGTACAGAACAAATAGGTCCTAAATGCCGACGGTTTTTTTCCTTCAAACTTTATGAAGTTTTGAGAAACGACATGGCTGATGTATACACAAATTCTTCTTTTACTCTTAACAGAAGAGTTTACCGAATCATGGCTAAACATTTGTATTATCTGCTTAAAGATAAAGAGGAAACAGCTTAATATTTGCACTGTCCAATTGTTAGCACGACTTGTAGAAACTGTCTTACCTTCATCTATTAATTGTATTCGCTAGGGTATCTATTTTACTTTACTCCCTTCAATAACATGAAAAGGATAAAAAGATCAGATACAGAGCAGCATACCCTGAATACATAAGAATTTCCCTTTTGTAACTTCAAATTCATCATATATAAAATGCGTTATTACCAATATATTGATTACACACTTTTAACACGCGGATCAAAATTTAATTATATTTTAAAAATGCAATAATTTACATGTGGTAAAGATTTCCAAACCTAAGCGCTCATTGTATGTAAAATGTTTTTTAAATTACTTCATAAATCTTTAATCTTTAAATCATTTAAAAATTAAATAATTTTTCATAACCAGGTTGTTGAGCTTCTGAAAACTGCTTTGAATTATTTGTCATATTTCTGTGAAAATGTTACAAAATATAAAATTTTCAAACAATTCATGAATTAGAACTTCAGTTTAATTATCTCCGTAATTGTAATTTAATATCTATTTGTGACGTAACGATCTAACAAAAATGGGGACAAAAACTCGATTAAATTGTTTATGAATTCAAATTCAAATTACAAACTTTTATAACGTTAATGCCTATTAAAAAATCTCAATATAACTTGTTTACAACTTTTCAACAAAGATTAATTTAATAAAACAAACAAAAAAAAAGCCTATTCATGCTCCAATTGAATGCGCAATTGAAGGAAAAGAAAATTTACCCAATTAATTTTGATTTATCGCAATCACACTGATTTTTTTTCCCGTTGGGTGTGAAAATGTATAAAGTTTCAATTTATTGTAAGAAAAGAATCCTCTTAGAAGTATCAGACAACTTTTAGCATAGATAATAACAAAGCAATATCATTACTTTATCTCCAATCATCATAAGCATTTGGCAAAAGTTTAGGACCGAACTTTGAACCCATGGCTATACTACATACACACTAATTTATGATGTTTTTACAGTTAACATGTCCAGAAACACAACTAATTCAAGATTTAATAATTCAAACATATGAGCAGTGTTTTACATCTTGTGATTGTGAGGAATCCTAAGTTGAAATGTACCCGAGGCAGAAGTTTTATGTTAGCAAGTCCCCTGATCAGAATTATTCTTCTTCAGGTTCTTCTTCCTCCTGGAGAAGATTCTCTCTATTGTCATGAGCCCAGAAACCACGCACATCTATGAGCATGCTGGCTACAGTTCCACCCTGTTTGCAGGCCAGTAGGTCTGCCAATGTTATCTTGAGTGGATCAACTGGCTTAACCATATCCCAGATTTCATCCCTCACATCTTCAATACAAAGTTCATAGTTTCCACCCTCAATCCATTTATGGTGTACATCTCTGTTTTTTCACAAAAAAGGGCTAGTCAGTCAAAGTTTAAATAGCAACGTCAAATTATGAGTATTACATCCAATTGCCAGTTAAAGGACGCCAACGATCTCCGTGGGTTCCATCTTATAACTAATAACTAATGTGTGACTGTCTATTTGAGACTTGCAGCACTTGCTCAAGCACTGCAAGCAGGAAACAACAGCTCTTCTTTGTAGGAAGATTGTATCAGGCAACATCTGACCATCTAGATGCTCCCCTTCTATTCTTCCAATAATAGCATTAAATAATCATTACTTACTGGTTTAAAAGTTTGATAACTTATTGTGAAAGAAACTAGTATTATCACCATAAATGAAAATAAAAAAGCCCAAGAAATATAGTGAAGAAAACAAATACTAGCAAAAGATCGAGGAAAATACTTAATAAATACTAGTATACCAACGGAATGACAGTTTACCTGAAAAGGGAATGAATGTCAGCTGTAGTGAGGTAACCCCTCCCTTGAAGATCAAGGCAACGAAACAAGTATGTCAAGCCTTCTGGAGTGTCTTTGTTTTCTAAAGCCAGAACAAAGTCCAGGAAACTCTCAAAATCCATCTCTCGAGCATTCCCACCACCACTCTTTCCATGACGAATATGTTCATCATATACTACAAGAAGTGCATTGTTTTAGTTACTCATTTACAAATGAGTATCAAACTATCAATCACATACTCACGTTAAACATTGCTAAACTAAACTAAGATTATGTTCCAATTCAGCACTAAAAATTAGAAACACGAAAAATAGAGAACATATAAGGGCATCAACCATAACTATAATTATCAATAGGAAATTGGAGGAAACCAGCATATTGGAGTTCAGAATATGTAAATAGACGTCCGTACCAGTGGTGAATATGTACCAAAAATTACACCATATCTGAAAAGGGTATTGCCATAGTAAATTTTACCTCTCTCTATAAAAATATCAGTCAGAGTCCCATCGGCATAGTCTCGCAGCTCTTGCTTGCTTAATGTACCATTTGTATCTTTATCAAGAGCAAGAAACATGTCTGCATAAAAATTCAGGAAATAGTTTTAAACCTACTTATATTCATGATTTCAATTCATCATGACGGACAAGAATGGAGCAGAAGATTTGGGTAAATGAATCTCAATCCCATAACTATACAGAAAACCCACCACATATGCGTTGAGCAGAAGTCAAAGAGAACCAGTTTTCGGCTTGCTCTGTGTCTGTGACTTCTTCTTCACTTTCCTGAAATACACATTATAACAAAAAATAAGTATTCAAGCTTATGCAGAGTTAGAACAAAATACAGTTCACGGTTCCTAAAAAACAAAGCGAATTAATCATGTGAGGCAATGCTTTTAAACACCAGAAGGTCCCATGACAATATCAACCAGCAGAGAGAACATTTTAAACAACCTACCTGGTGAAGCTCCATGAGTTCCTGGAGACAGTTACTAAGCAACACTTTCTTGATGCAAGCTTTTCCTATACAAAAAAAAAAACGCCATATATAATACTAGGATAAAAATAATCTGCATTAGCTCAAATTCAAACAGAAAAAGTACTTGAGCACAAGCATTTAAAAGATAAATATGATTATGATATGACTAAATCAACATTTTATCGAGCCCTAACCTAACAACTTATTTACTGACCCTTACTACTTAACTTGAAAACCAAAACCACCAATGGGAACAGTTTTTCATTTCTACATCATACTATGAACAAGGTACGTTAATACGTTAATGCATCCCACCTTGTGCTCAAGGCCTTATTATATTAGTAGCCTTATTATATTAGTAGTAAATTATTTGCAACATAGTATCTAACTGAACATTCATGAAAGAAATTGAAAATTATATTTTAGGTGCTTGAAGGAACAGTAATTTTTAGTGGTATTCAAGAAACTAATTTGCAATGCACAAACTACCATTGTCGATGTAAAATTCAAGGTTGTCTCGTGAATAACAAATAAGCAATAGGCAACAGACAGGATGACAGCACCAATATTAGTTACTAACTAGATTCCACAATAAACCAGCCAACGGTAGTTCAAAGTGTTTTATGGTACAAAACTTTATAACACGGCAATCAACTTCAGTGGCAATTGAATTGGGTTAGAATCTAAGCATCAATTGCTTTTATTTGATAAAACCCAGTATAGAGACTGGGACATTCAGTGGGGACATATTTGGGAAGATTGTGTTTCATCAAGGTGTCATCTAGTCATCAGTAGTACCACACGTTGGATTCTGAAAATGGAAAAACTCAGATGGAGAATGGCAACAGATGCTGCTCCCTTGAGTGCTAAATATGACAAGCAAGGTGTTGATTAGATGCAGATTAGATACTCCTTGAATCTCAGAAACAATAGGTTTAAATATTGGGACTTTCTCCGTGTAAATGAGTTTAATGATTTATTGATAGCTTTATGGGGTCAACAGTCCACTTCAATGACAATTGCTAAACCGCATCCCGTATTTGGATAATCGATTACAGGATGAATATTGAAAATGATAGGATTGCAAGCTGTAACAATTTGCAAACTACAATGAAAACATTGAAGAAATCTACTTTATATATTCAGTACTCAAATTTCTGTCTTTTTCTCTTATTTAAAGAACATACTGAAAGCTGCTATATGAGTTATGCCCCTTTGGATTTGCCTCAATATATTTCTTTTTATTATTCTAAAATCTAAAAAGAATATCTTTTGTAAAAATACCAATATTCAAACAGAGGAAATACAACTACGAAGCAACATCTAAACTTAAAAACCAAAAGATATCAGCCATGCAAACCTCGTCTATGAGGATCACAAAAGAAGAAGAATTTGTGTGCAGCAATACGACAATACATCTGAACGAAGGCAGCCGGCATGTCACGTAACTGCGCCAAGTTGGGTATCAGACCTCGGATATAGGACTCCATTTCCTGAAGAGTAAAGTAAATAATAACAATAATAAATAATAATGAAGGTTAACATAATAAGAATGTTAGAAATTGTTCAAATAAAATTTATTTTCCAGCTTCATATTGAGCATACTAAATAAACCACTCCAGAGATTACAATTGTCAAAAACAAAATTTGGCCAAAAGAGGAGTTTGCTCACTGTATAAACATAAGGTTAGAACATACGAACCATATGCACACCAATAAAATAAAGGATATGTAATCATAACAAGGTGAAACATGTGATACCACTCCATAAGCATCGTTGACCAGTGAAATGCTTGCTATTTGAAGAAAAGCAAGCATATAAAATTATATCAAGGTAACTATTTCCTATAATAGAATACTAATGTACATGCGTACTGCAAAGTAAAAAGTGAATAAATGAAATAGTGACTTATGGTTCAATTTAAAATGATTGAAAGCCTAACAGCAATAAGAATTCATACATGTGGCTGAAGAAAACCATCAGAATCCTCATCAAGCTCACTCATGTCAATTCTTGCCTGTGTAAGTGAAACCTGCATAACCCATAACCAGTATTCAGTAGCTGCCACAAACATTAGATATATTCATCATGTTCAGGTACATGCAAACAACACCAAAAGTTTTAATGAAGAAACTATAATATAGCTGCATTTGTGCTGAAGTATTCAGAAGAGTTAAACAGCAATCCCACTGAAACATTTTACATTGGCAGGTGACATACCGTTCGCATCACATAAAGGTAAAAAGGTAGAATAGCAATTCTTCCCAGCTCATCTTTCTCAAACTTCATAAAGTTTGAAGGACTGAAAAACCGTCGGCATTTAGGACCTATTTGTTCTGTACATACAGAAGCAATGTGGCAAAAGTCTTCATAGTTCATCTATAAGAAACGAATTGAAGTCTGCATTAGGATTACTGTAAAAATGGCGTATAAAGCTAAAACATATCCATATAAACAACGTTAGAGTAACTTTGAGATTATCAAGGATAAAATCTTGGCTAAATTATAAATTAGGTGAATAAAAGCAACTTATATCACCCATTTAACAGGGAGAAAAATAATTTAGATAGGCAAATAGACATCCTTGAAAGTAGAACAAATTTAACTCATTACTGTGAAACATATACGATTGTGTCAGCAAAATTCCATTAAGAGTTTTGAGGTAGATTTAAAAGATTTATTATAAGGCAAATCTAGTTTAATATGCCGTAAAGTTGGGAAATATGGAGAAGCATAACACAAACGTGAAAATGCCAAACCTTTTCTGCACCAGTAGCATCATCAATCACACAATTCTCTCTTAAGCACACCCACATAGCATCCAAATCATCAGCATTCAGCAAAAGATCCGATTGTTTCTGAGCAACACACACTGGGAATGTCAACAATTAAGAAAACATCAACTGTTTAAGCAAGTATGACCAAGAAAGTGGTAAGACAGAACGTGATACCCTCAGAAACCGATACTTTGCCAATCTCTGGACTCTATGACTGATTGATCCATCTTCAGGTTTCTGAATGAAGATGAGAGCGTATCAATGTTTGGATCACACGAAGGGTGTCACATGAATGCCAAAGAAATCCAAATCTAAAGTTCAAAAATCCACAAACCATGCTATATAACCCGTAATAATAAACAAAGTGACCCATAAAGGGATACAATACAACACACAAGGGTGTGTTCTGTCTGTTCTAAACATCAGGGCACTAGTAAATGACAGTTATCTTATTGATTTGAACTCGTTCCATAACCTAGTCAATCTGCGTGTTGTTACTTTTGTGACTACAACAAACATATTCATACAGAAATACTGTGAGAGAAAATGCAAAGGCAACTGTAAAGGTGCCCATCCTAAAAAAAAATAAAACACAACGATGTCTTCATGAGTCCACCATCGGTAATAAAGTATATAAGAATGTAATAAGCGTAAGTGCAATCAATTCGTGCATAAAATATACAAGAAAAATGAATATGATGAAGCGATGCTTTGTTTCACGTGCCTTCTTGTAGAAACTTGGAATTGTACCAGCTTCGGCGCTTTTCTTCTGCTTTTCTTTAAAAATGTCGAGAAGAATTCTCTTCGTTTCGAGTTCTGCGAAAGGGGGAAAATGCATTGAGCAATCATTAGGGTTTGAAAAAAAAAACGGTACCCAATTAACGGATTCCTGATCATGACGACGCCGACACAACTCATCAACAATAACGAAATGTAACCACGAAATGGGGCGAAAGCTGACCCATCAAGGCTTCAGATCCGAGACCGGCGCCGGATCCGATGAAACGGCGAAGATTGCGGACCCACAGCATGGATGACGCCGGGGGGATTTTCCGATGAGGGGCGTCATGGGTTTCGCCGTCGCTGGAGCCGCTATACATGGCGAAGTGAAGTCGTAACTCGTAACTAACTAATTGGTTGGAGAAAGGATCCGAACGAAACTCAGTCAAGTTTGTTTTCTTTCAGCTTCAGCTTCAGCTTCTGAATTCACCATAACATAATCATCTCACTCACTCACTCACACACTCATCCACCGTTGGATCCTTTTACCACACCTCTTCCTCTTCTTTCAATCCCTAACCAAACTAATTTTTCAACTCTCTACTTTCATTTTCAGCTTAGGAGAAAATTACTCTACAATTACAAATTAAAAAATTTATACAGTTATAAATTTAAATTTCAGTTTTGCATTTTTTTAAGTATTTTATATGGACGATATGAATACAGGAATAATCATATGGAAATACAAAAATAGTTTTAACTAAAACAATCACATCACTGTAGTTACATTATTTTATCTTACTAATCAACAAGTATTTTATATTGTAAGCAATAGTATACAAATATAATTGTAAATACAATAAGAAAAATGATATTTTAACCTACTTTTTTTATCCACTTTTAATCCATTGCTTTAATTACCATTAGATCATCTTTTTAGTGATGTGATAATCTAATGATGATTAAAGTAATGGGTTAAAAATGGGTTAAAAAAAGTAGGTTAAAGTATCATTGTCCATACAATAAACTCCTATAAAGGTAAATGTAGCATGGCCTATTTCATAACTTTGAAATAACTGAAATTAAGAGTAATAATACGACAGACACAGTAGAGTTAACTTACAAAGATAATACTTTTTTTATGCTCTGGTTTGCATTTATTTATGATATGACCAATAGAATAGAAGAATCATTGTCATTGGTGACACTAGACATCTATAAAATTGTCAATGTCATATTTATAACAAAGCCCAAAGAATATTGAAATTTATAATTTTCCACCATACTTTTTCAACTACTGGTTTGGTCTCATAATAGAAATGCATAAATGCAGGGGCAAATAGTAGAATCAAGAAGAAACAATGTCCAATGTGGTTGAACACATTTTGAGAAGATTGAAAGAACGTGAAAGAATTTGAATTTCTCAAACTACTCTATTTCAAATGCATTGTTATTGTGGACCCAAACGCAAAAGATAAAAAAGATTGAACTCACATCCACAATTGTAATTTCAAAAATAGGGTGCACAAATCTTGAAATTAGTTTAGACAGAGGGTAATTTTGGAAAAATACGGGTCATAAAAGCGAGGTGTAATAATCAAAAAAAGGAGGTTTAAATAGCAATTATCTAGATTAAAATTTTATTAGATGAGATGGCAAACGATAAGGTTGGTTAAAGTGTATTTCCCTCAATGGGCTCCTAATCAGCAAACAGCCCACTTGCTTTAGAGTTTGGGTATTGCTTTCTGCACCCCACAATTATTGTAATAATTTTAGAATTTTATTAAAATATTTTTTAAATAATGTTTAAAATATGTTTACTTTTATTTACAAATGGATTTTTTTCATGAGTTGTGAAATTTTTTAATATGAAATATCATAAAATTTCATTATTTTTTTAAACAAATATGAGTTATCATTATTGAACATCAGAAAAACTTATTTATAATATTTAGAAGTGTTAATTAACTATTATAAAACGCTCTCATTAGAAACAAATCTATTGAAACTTTAGTTCAGTACAATCTTATAATATTTTTAAAATTGAACCACTAGGTCTTTGGAACAAGGTGAAAAGAGGAGACATAATCGGAGAAAAAAGCTGTCATCATCTTCTGTTATATGGGAGGAAAATGCGAAAATTGAAGAAGAAAAACATGTTTTTCGACACAAGAAAATAAGTTCAAACTAATTATTATCATAAAAATATTTATACATATTTATGTTACACGTCACAAATGCTTTATTAAGATTTATATTTTTATTTATTACAATAAATAATTTAAATATTAAATAATAAATAAAATTAAATTGTTGACAATAAAAATACCAATCTCACTTTTCATCGTGTTATAATGTTTTATATTTGATTTAAAAAATTTCATTGTTCACTTATTTTTACTCCCTGTTCTCTTTCTGTTTATTTACTCTTATTTTCTATCACCTAATAAGGAAAAACACAAAAGAAAATTATTGGAGTTATATAAAGTAAAAAGAGGTGATGTAACTTGTGAGGGCCACAGAAATAAATTTATACAACTAAACTAAAATAAGTATCATTAATAAAGACACTAATTGGTTTATGAAGGCATGTGACTTTGGTAGACCCTAATAAACAATGACATATGCAGCTAACCAATCCCTTAAAGATGTTTCTTTAGAATTAAAAAGTATAAAACACGATGTTTAAAAAATATATATATTAAGAGACTCCTACACAGCATTATTAATGACAATATTTGTAATTATAGTTTTTTAATTAAAACGTTTTCAATTTTTCATTCTAATTAAAATAAAAAACAAAAACTAATAACACTTGTAAATTTTATCTTGTCCTTAAGAAAATGATTAAAGAGAGAGAAGAAAAAGGGGCATCATCTTCATAGGTTTTCCCTTTCTCATTATATGCTTAATAAACTTTGTTCTATTCCGAAGGGCTAAGACCGATACAAAATATTTAATACAACCAATCATACACTTTGTCCCTATTCTTCATCACGAACAATAATATATGCACGTCCTTATACTTACTACAACGTTAAACAAGTTTAGGTATTACGAAATTGGTTTTGGTTAACATTTGCATCTCAAAAAGTTTTTAATGTTCTAAGCATTTAGTAATATACACATAACTTTATTATTTTTGAATTAACAATATTAAATCATTATTCGTACTGTTTTTCTGACTTCTCAATTATTATCTTCAATGTCAATAATATCTTTGGTCAAGTAAGTATGTGTCTACACAATAACATTTTTATAATCAATCACTGTTCTCGACTTAAGTGAAGGTTAACATTCTTATAATCGATCACTTGAAAATTATATACGTTAACGTTCCTATAATCGATCGCTTCAAAGTTTTTTACTTGAAAGTCTCAACTTGAGTATTCGGTTTGTAGTGACTACGGAAGGTGTAATGTACAATTTGATTACTTTAAACCTAAGTTTTCATTTGAAAAGTATGAGTGTTGTCTCCAATCACGTGAGAGGCTTGCATGTTATCATGTCACTTTGACTAAAGCAACAACAATGCATAATTGGATGGCATGGTTGCGAAAGAAGAGGGTTTAAATTCGAAAAAAAACATTAGTTTGTGGAAGGACACGAGTGTGAGCAGAAAGAAGCCGAAGCATCAAAAGCTAACATGGGACAGCTTTGAACCAAAAGTGCTTCCAAGAACACTTGTCACTTAATTAAACACCATTACTTAGCTTCTTCTTCCGTCAAAATCCAAGTCCTAAAAAACATGTTTATCTTTTTCCCTAAATCCCGGACGACCTTTAACATTAGCAAAAAAGTGTGTGCCACTTTTGGAGAATGTGCACAATTCCCTTCTGACCATAAAAAGTTACGTGCTAAAAACCATCTCAGACAAAATAAAAAACAAGACATAATAAACAATATAAGAAGAGAGAGCTACCTTTCTTTGCGGTCTTGTTTGGTCATTATGGAAGAAAAACATCTATTTTAGGGATGTCTAAAGCACCTTGTCAACAACAATATGTACCCTTTGCCAACCCAACTTCAAAGTCACATCTTTTGAGACACCCATTGACTAACCTTTTTTCTTTCTTAATGGTAACTTCCAAAACCTTCCATTGCATTTCATTCTTCTTCCTCTCTTCTAAAAACACCTTCTTTCCTTAATTAATTACCCATCACTGTAATAATATATGTATACTTTTCCAATGAGGGTGTTTTTTTCTTTCCTATTTACCAGATATTATTCACCAGCACTCTTGATGGAAAAAAGAAGCAGAAAAACTAAGACAAGAGAAAACTCCATGTCCATTTTCTGAATTTTCTATTGGTGTGTGTTCTTTTCTTTCATATTGGTGTCTTGATGCACGAGAGCACTATGATACCGTGATCAATACTAATATTTTGCTCTTTCTCTCTGGGGCCCAAATGGAGCTAACATACTATCTTTCTGCCTCTTGGAATCTTTAGTGGATGAGTCAAGCGTCTTGGATTGATTCAAACCCCAATCAATTAACAAACACAAATCACTAATCAAAAATCTTAAACAAATGTAGTTGAGTCCGTGTGACATCTCTATCTTTTCATGGTAGCAAAATTTTTGGCACTGTTAAATCCGTATCCTACTGGTTAAGAAGTTTTAAACAGGGTTTTTCAGTTGAAATTCATGCATTGAAAGTCATTGCGGAGATACATTACTGATGTTTTTGTTTTGAAATTCTTAATGATGGTCAAAAAAGAGAATTGGCACTATGGAAATAATGTGCTGAGAACAACAAAACGGCTTGACCCTTTTGTATGATTAGTATTGTGCTATTTCCAATGCTTATAGGCATGTGATTGCAGACTTATTTAAGGCATTACTAAATTACATTTTCCTTGTAGGAACTGTTAACTAATAAAAATATGCCCACTAGCTTAAGCTTTGTGGGGGCTGTTTAATCCAACCCAACTTGCTAATCTCCTTTAAACTTTTCATTACCCTTTTGACTACACCTTTTAATATTGGCTTTTGGAGATCAGAGATAGTAAAGGTGATTAACCAAAAAGGCATTTTTATGTTATCTTTTTTAGTTTTATGCCATTAAGTCATTTCCTTTTTCCTCCACTAGCCTTAAAACTCTGCAGTGTAGATTCATAAGTTAAGTTCATCTTATAATCTGTATAATAATACACAGTTGTAAGTATCCATGAAAAAGTCCAAAAATACAAGCATAATAATGCAGGCAGTTTAAAAATAAACTCAAATCTTCTGGAATGTTTTGTTCAAGGATGTGAAAACTAATTCTAGTTCAGTAATAAAAGAACTGATCTACACTTTCATCTAAGAGGTTTAGCTTACATGAATGAGTCACATAATCATAACAGGGCACTAAGCTAAGACCACGGTCAACAGCTATGATCAGTTTGGCCCAAATAAACTCTTGTACTGGAATTAAAAATTCTGCAGTTGAATTGCCAAAAAGAAAATGGAGGAAAATCTACTATTTTTATGTGAAACATGATGTGTGTGTGTGTGTGTATTATAAATATAGAAGAAACAAAGTTAAGAGTTTGTGTTGTGGGCCATTGAAAAGAGAACTTTATAATTTTGTAGTCGAGTGTGGGGTTGTTTCCATGACACAAGACAGGGAAGGGTCACAGAATATAAAATTGTTGGATAATTTTGTGTGTAGTTAGAGATGATTTTAACTGCTCCCTTTGAAAATCATGAAGCAAACAAGAACCTCCGATGTAATTGGTTGATTATTTTGCATAAAACGCGGATTCACATGTGCATAATGATAAATGCAGCTAGTGAATGTCATGCTAAGATTAGTACCTCAAAATTCAAATGTTTGAGACTCTCAAGGAGTATGTATGTAGACAAAACCACGCAGTTGTTTTTCCCTTTCTGGTTTTTGTCAGGGACTGAATCCTGCATAATTAAATTTTTTCAGATTTCATTTACACCAATCATTCAATCACCCAGGAAAGTTCTCTAAAAACAGCAGCGTATGTATCATCTCAAAAACGTAACCTTATAGGTCAATATCTATCTGTCTATCAAGTCTAGAGCAAAAACTGAGAGGTTTTATTTCATGTTACAGAAATTATAAATAAAAATAGTAATTTACTGGGAAAGTTTTTCTTTTTTTCTTGCGTTGGAAATAGCACAATAGAGCTTAGCAGGTCAATTCCAGGTAGTTAGTTGATTAGCTGGGCCTTTACACGTGAACTGATATGAATAGAGATTTAATCTTTGTCAATTGTTATCAAATCCCAATAGCTTGCATGGACCTGATGTAATAATTACCTCACTAACTTTTACATTATTCAAGTCCAATGTAATAATTTTTTTGGTGTATTTTCCAACTCATTGTCTGTGTCTGTGCTTGTTATTGCTAAGAAACAGAAAACACATTTTATGCTGTCGTTGGAACTAGAAAGAAAGTGACTGTTGCAAAGAAATAAGATCTCAAAAGTGCAGAGTGTAGAGCCCCATTTAAGGTACTTGACAAGTGAAGGGAATCTTTATTTTCACTGTTTAGTTGTGAGTCTTAACTAAATGGGATGGAGAAGTAGAGGTTTAATAGAAATAAGAAAAAGAAAGACTTTAAAAAGTAGGTGGAAAGGGGAGGATGGTCTCCAAAGAATGACATCTGCAAAATGTCCTTTTTTCTTCCTTCCATGATCAAGTCACAGTCTTTAAAACACTCTCCAACACACTTCACCATTCATCATAACATAACATCACATAATAATAACAACATAACATAACATAACCTTCACTGCACTGCACTACTGCTCCTAAGTCCTAAATCCTGAGTCCTAAGTTGTGCTGTCTCCATTCTCTTTTGTCCTCTCTTCATTTGGCACACTATTTAACTCCCCCTACCACACTCACATTTCCTCACCCCATTTCACTCCAAATTTTCTTTGCCATTTCCCTACCCATGTCAACCTCTAGAACCTCAGATACACCCTTCAAAGGATATGATCCCAACCAAACCCAAATGTGTCTCTCTCTTCTCCAACGCAACACTTCTCCTTGTGGTGAAAAAAGAGGCAGAAGGAAGCAAGCAGAGCCAGGAAGGTTCCTCGGGGTCAGAAGACGCCCTTGGGGTCGATATGCTGCTGAAATCAGAGACCCCACAACCAAAGAAAGACATTGGCTTGGCACCTTCGACACTGCTCAGGAAGCAGCTCTTGCTTATGACAGAGCTGCTCTCTCCATGAAAGGAACACAGGCAAGAACCAACTTTGTTTACTCCGACAACATCAACTTCCACACTACACTTTCTCCTGAGGATGTTCAACTCCAACTTCAACTTCAACTCCAACCTCTCCTCCCACCTTCACAGTTCCTCACCAACACCACTCACACAAAACAACCAAACAACCACCAGAATACCCTCGTTCACACTTCAAACTGTGGAAACCCCTCCCCATTGAACAATGACGTCGCGTGTGTTGAAATTGAAACTTCAGATAGTTTCTTCTTTTCCAGTGATTCTAACTCGGGCTATCTGGAATGCATTGTTCCTGATAACTGTTTCAGACCTTCTGCTTCTGCTTCCGGTTCCTCCAGAAGCAACAGTTCAAACTCCAGAAAGAGCGATGTGAGCGATCAAAAGGCTCACACAAACTACTCCATTGAGAGTACTAATCATCATCATCATGATCAGCAGCAGCAGCAGCAGAAGCAGTACCCACATGCTGACATGAGTTCATTCTCTCAAGAAATGGCAGCAAGGGGTTCTAACTTTTCAGAGTTTTGTTATCCAAGTGAAGTGAGTCAAGGATCATGGGATGATCAACAGTCATGGGATTGGAACTGCAGTGAACTTTCAGCCATATTTAAGAACCCATTAAGGGTGGAAAATGGGTGCATGGATGCAATGTACCACCACCCCATCATGAGTGATGATGATCAGAGTGGAAGCTATGGAGTAATGAATAATGAGGGTGCTTCTTCTACTACCTGTTCTCCATCACTTCCACCCTTTGGGGACGTAGACTTGGGATACCCACTCTTCTGAGTCTCAGAGTGAGAGGTGCATTTATCAAGGAGTTTGTGTCTTAGTTAGCCCTTGTGTACTTGCATTGCATGCACTTGTACGTTTTTTTCTTTTTAATTTTCCTTGTAACTTGGGTCTATAGCAACCCTTTTATCCTTCTTCTAATGTAATTACTAAATTGCACACATCATGGGATGAGTGATTTAGGTTTTGAGATGTTGAAAAAGGCTCCACTACTACTTTCAAATCAATGGAAACCATTTTCTCTTATAAATGACCAATTTTTCTTTCAACGTAATAGCAAGCTTATTATTCAAAATCCAAATGAAAAAAGATGTGAACAGAATGGGAGAAACAATTCAAAATAAAGGTTTCTGAGTAAAAAAAAGAAGAAGAATGTAAAGAAGAAAAGTACAGGAAAAGTGATTATTTATATTGATGCATATTAATGGCATGATTTTATCCTTGTTTTGGGCTAGTTGCCTAAACTTTAGGGTACAATAAAGGTGGTGATGGCACAAGCATATCCATCAAACAGCATATATAGCTTCACAGAAAGACATATTGTGAAGCCAATAACCCGCGATTCTAATCTATTGCTTGCAGTACATTCCCTTTTTCTGACTATTGATTGATTAGATAATGAGTTGTTTTTTCTTCTTTTCCTCTTCCTTTTTCCCCTTTTCTTTCATCACCTTCTAAAACAGGTTTAACATTCAGACCAAAAATAAAACTTCTCTGCTTTATTAACCAATATCATGGTTAGGTATGGGAACATGGGAAGCAGGAACACCCAGGATCCCAAATAAATCTTATCACTTCGGATCAAAATATAAGAAAATAGTTATCAAATATATTGTAGACGTGTTATTAGGATAAATTTCAAAAATAAAATTTTCTTGATGAACAGAAGTTTATTTATAAATAAAATAAAAAATAAAATTAAAATTTTAAAAAGTTGTGTGGAAGAAGTTTTATAAATTATTGTATACGTAAAGTAATTTAAATTTATGACTAAATTTATTTTTCTCCCAAAAACTATTTTGGATAAATTTATCCAAAAGTAGACTACTGGTTGAGTTTCATGCTCTCTACTTGAAAAACCACACCAAACACGTAATGTGTTTTGGGTTTATACTAAAGAATTAATTGTTTTTATAATGACAATACTATTAAAACTTCATATCATGTGCAAACCTTTTTAACTCTTTTAATTTTATTTTAAGTTAAAGTAATTTAATGTATTTTTTTTGTTATATAAACAAAATGGTAATGTTTATTATTAAATTGTTCCTACAATAAAAAATTCAAACATAAAAAAATTTAATTTAAAAATTATATAAAAACCAAAATCATTTTTTTTTCAATTAGAATTAATGGTCAGAACTACCAAAGTATTTTTTTTTTTTTATTTGGGTACATAACTTTACTACAAAACTTGACTAATACTAAAATAAGCTTTGAATTAATAGCTATTACTTCTTAGTGGTTTAACTTCTATAACCTAATTGGAGCAACTTTTTCTAATGGAATCCACTTATATATAAATCATTCATTTTTACTCTTCTCCATACAAACACCTCTAAACATTTTTTTCTCTGTAATGGAGCAACTTTGTTTAGATGTTTTTTAATAGGCCCCATAAAAAGAATATACATCGTTATGCTTTATTGATGATATGTAATGCTTGTCAAATTTTAAAACATGATATTTTGATAATAATCATTTATATATTTTTAGAAAACATCAGAAACATAATACTAGTAACACTTGAATGTAAATATGTCCAGTTAAATCATTAATATTTATAAATTAAATTTCACTCATTATTTAATGAAGTGATTCAACAGGTAAAGGTAATAATTTATATATATAAAACAAAAAAAAAAAATATATATATATATATATATATATATATATATATATATATATATATATATAAAGAAAAAGACACCAAGTGGGTTCACCGGGTAGAGTAAAAGTGAGTCAAATTGACTTGTTTTACTGGTCCGAATATTTTGTGTAACTATCATTATTAATTTTATCTAATTCAACTAATGAAAAAGGATCATAATTCCATGGTGTGTCCAAAAAATCTATAACAATTTGGGAAAACTCATCAAACCTAGTTAAATGAATACGCATGTAATGCTCTGTATGCATACTTGATATTGTACACCTGTTTTATGATGGTCATGATGTTCTCATTGTTCTCCTTCAAAGTAAGAAAATGTTGACCAACTTTTCTAAACTTTTAGTCATGTTAACCACCATTTTCATTATCTTTTAATTTGTTAGTATATGAATGGCATATTAATGCATCACTTACTTCGTTATTATGATTTTTATATATTACCTTCACAATATTGGTTTACCTCATAATTTAAATGAATACTTACATTTTCTTTCTTGTTGGAATCAAAGTGAAGATGAACTTGTAAACTACTTGTTGACTATGTTAAATCCTGTTTGAGGTTTTAAACCTCTTGTTGAAGCTAAAAACATTAATGGCTCGACCCAAATATATGACATAATATTAGGAGAGCTCCAGTGGAAGCTTTGATACTATGACAAAAACTTTAGATATAAAGGAAAAACAAACTTAAACAAAATACGGGTCAATGTGCATATATATTTATCATCACATCTGAAAAACAACACAAATTGAACCCATGAGAAAGAAAGAAGGATGGAATCTTTTTCTGCATAATAAAATACCAAAATGCACCATTTAACATAATGAAAAATAGCATGCAATGCAAGCACAACTACACAAGGATGATTCGATAATGAGGAAAGAAAGAGAGGCCTTCAATATTGGGCTTCAATTGAGCTATTCTCTGACAATTTGGTCCCCATATTAAAAAATACTATCACACTATTAATTTTTTAGAATAATTTTTTAATAAGGAAAACATTATTTTTAATGTAGAATTTCCGTACATGACATCTGTAAAGTTAAAAAAATATATATTTAATAAATCTTTTCTCAATTTTAATGGACTTAAGTTCGAAGAACCCAAAAGGGGACCATTAGAAATACTTCGAAGTCCTCCATCAAAACTATTCTTTTTCGTCTTGTCAGCTGTCCCGTATCGTTGATAAAAATTCTGCTATCCAACTACAGAGATACTATTAAGTACAGTAGATACCTTCATAATAGAATAAGAAAAAACCAAGTTTGATTAATCTAAAAAAAATATATGGAAAAACAACATTAGTTTAATTTTCTAAAACAAACAACCTTAAATCTTAAAGGTTGATTAGTTGAGGTTTTTGTAGTGTCACGTCGGTTGGGTTGGTGAGGGAAGGTGCAATACACCTGTCCTTCAACTTTGAAGCGGACAAGAAATAAGAACACGTGTAGCTGAACTGCGTTGCATGCTGTGTCGCGTGGCACGCTGCGTTAGCTCAAGTAAAGTGTATTGTATTGATAAGTACAAAGATATCGGAATCTAATGGGGGAGGGGTGATGAAAAGAATTGAAAGGAAACCCTCCAGAAAGATACCTGATCCCTGAGGAAAGCTTGAGCAGGTAAAATGACAGTGAAAAAAGAGATTATTGGGCTTTCAAATGTGTTAATTTAAATGTCTTTCTTCATATATGTATTCTGTAATAAACTTAAGTACCAAGTCAAGCATTTTACTTGTCACAACATCACCGTGTATCTAAATTCATAAAAGATAGCAATGTGAAGCCTCATTGTAGTCTCCTGATTACTACTCTTCACGTCAAACCTTGGATAACTTGGGAACAGTGGCAAACGGGACCTTCCCAAATGCAAAAGGGGTTCATGTGAAGAGGGATTACACATGGTGAATGAAACTCCGGGCAGAAATTTTCTCATCAAAAAAGATTGAAGCATAAATAAGCACCAGAAACTACTAAAATTGGAGATGTGGATGGACATGTGCAGATACTTTTGAAGTTATCCAAAAGCAAGGTGCGTGTATGGGTTGCTAAAACTCTCAAGGTTGGCCATGGTTTATTCAAGATAAAAAGGATGGCCACAGAAAGATTATATGGACACAGACAATTGGTGGAAAGTGTGTGCTGCTACACCTGAATGTGGAACTGGAATAATTGAAAAATAAAACCTATTTGAGAACCTCCTTGAGTGATGATGGCCGGTTGAAAAATTGAGATAAAAAGGAGTTGATAATGAGGAATTCATTCACATTGCTTAGCTTGAGGTATGAGAGACAGTGCTACTTGTGGTAGTAGCACTTGTGGTTGCTGAAGAACTGGAACTCTGAGCAGATGGTTGGGTGCTTGATTGAGAAATGGGTCCGACGCTTGACAAGGTCAAACCAACTGATCCGGTTGATGTGCTCATTGAAGACATTCTGGACGAAACAGACTCCTTACTCACTCCTGCACCAAGTTCAGGCCGCAACTCCGATGATGAAGATGACGGAGCAAGAGTGCCGATTGAGGAACCCACAGGATAGGGTGCAACTGGCATGTCGGCAAGGGAAGACGCAGATGGACTATAACTAAGTGATCCCATAGGATGATCGAATTTGCATGCAGAACCAAATTTGCAAACTCCACGCTGTGTATAGTGAGTGCAAGGCGGTGCCCCCTGATTATCAAACACAATTAAGAATTCAGGAATGCACTCAGACAATTTCAAATTAAAACAGAATAGGCACATTTATCATTGCATCAACAGTCCTTTAAACAAATCATGTCATAATGAGTAAAAACAAATACTTGTCAAAATCACAAGAATGAAATACAAAATTACCAATAGAAATAAGGTTGAACTCCTCAAGCTAGCATGAGAACATAGCTCTAAGGAGGAGAACCACAGATAACAGAGCACATAACCAGAAATTCGTTGCATCGACAAAGGTTAAAGGAAAATACAAACAACGTCAACCAATTCCATAAAAAGCCAGAAACCCAATCACAACTTCATATTAGAAAGACATTTCATGATATAGATAAACTTCAAGCATACAAACAAAGAAAACAACATGGAACACTCCAATAGACCGAACAATAGCTTCACAGAATGTAAATAATAAACATCCAATAAGATGAAAATTAGTAGGAAATAGCACGTGACATATAAATCAGACAATGAAAACATTGATGCCATGGCGATGCATAAGGTTTAATAAGTTATGGTGCATTTAGAAACACAATGTCGAATATGTAACTGAAAAGAACTTAACGCTATATTTAAACAAAATAAAAAAAAAGGGGGTTGTAAAATGATAATATTCATTGAAAAAGAGATAAAAACCAACACGCGTCCTTTATTGAAAATGGGTAACTGGTTGTTAGAATAGTTTCCCATAATTTAAAGTTTTTAATTGAATCCCTCCTAATTATAAAATTTTGTACTTGGTGTCCCTGAAACCTGTATAAGTTGTAACAACAAAATGGCTTGCACATGACCGAAAAGATCCACAAACAGAGTCTAAATGCTGGCAACCAGCGGAAAACCAAGAATCTATTTTGAAAATGTAAGTATAAGGACTATATTTAAAATTCAATAAAACTATAAACAAAATAATCGAACCTATTAATAAGAAAACATTTTGGCATTTATATTAATATGAGATCAGGGATTATCTGGTTATTGAGACAATATGCTACCGGAGAATCTAACAAGTACATACAGATTTGATCCTTGCTGCCCACTATCTTTTGATGAAATAAAATTTTAGCGCAAGGTGTCAGTAGGCTTTTGGTTCGTCCATTCTTCAAGGACAAGTAACTCAGCAAGAGAGACTAATCAGAGAAGTATTACAATATCTCAATTATAAGTGTTATGTTTTAGTAAATACAATTTTAAAGATGTGAACAAAAGTTTCAATCATTCAAGAGTTTGTATAAGAAAATATTCCCTGGCCAGTCATAGATCAGATACATAGAACGAGAATTGAAAAATGGAGTTAACATACAGATATAAGTATTATAAGTATTACGGCGATACACTACAATTTAACAAAACCTAAACCTAAAGAAGGATCCAGAGGAACACTTATAATGCATGTTGCACAGACTACAAATTCTAAAATCCTAAAAGGTGACTCTAAATACCAGCAGAATGTGTAGACCAACATGAATGCATGATACATGGAAATAGAAAGGTGCCCTAAAAAGAGCTAGCATAAAATAAGAACGAAAATACGGTTCCTACTGTGATCCTTTTTTGATGACAACCCAGTATAAAGCACCAAAGAACAAAGAAGTTGAAATTACCGGACGCAAAGGAAGACCCACAGGACTAAGGATTACATTTGCTTTAGGTGCACCCTTGTCTGGTGGATGATGATATCTGCAAGATGGACCAAATTTGCACTCCCCTGTTTTCATGTAGTAATGACATTCTGGTTGATCAGGTCTTTCTGGAAATGGATGCTCCTTCTGAATAGCAGCTGAAGGACCGACTGAGGAACCAGAAGGCTGATAAGGTGCAGTAAAAGTAGCTGCGGACGAAGGTAGCGGGGTTATCCCATAAAGCTGTGTTGAACCAACATTAGACGCAGAGCTAGATGGCATTACAGGGGTTGTTGCAGGAGCCTGCACCAAGTGCTTAACAGCTTTAGTAAATGTGCACATAACTTGAGTAAGCAGCGCATAGTGGACGTACCTGATAAGGACCCCAACCTGAAAAAGGGACCATGGCAGGAGACACTACCATAGGCCCATACGGACCCTGAACTACTGAGCCGGGTAGCATAGGTGGCCTTGCAACAAGTACACCATATTGTTGCTGCGAAGGACCAGATTGGGGCTGTACAGTTGGATATACTGGTGAAGGTACCGGTACAGGCAGATGTGAAACTGAGGGAACCGGTGATGGTGCAATAACTTGGACACCTGCAGGCTGGGGATGGTGGAATTTACAAGTTGCACCAAATTTGCACTGTCCAGTTTTCACATAATAGGAACACTCTTTCTCACCCTGTTATCAATTATGAAAATAGTTTGAATCCAACATTCACAAAGAACACATAATATTACACAATAAACATAGAGCGATGATACTGACCACTCGCAACGGATATCCATAATAATTTAGTGGCACAGGAGTGGCAGCGCCTGCCGCCTGCCTAGGATGGTGGTACTTGCAGGATGCACCAAACTTGCATGATCCCGTCCTCATGTAGTACTGCAGTTCAACCACGAGCATAGACAATAGAACCAACACATAAGGAAGGCCAGCAGCATTGAAGACAACCAGAACAAAAATAGAAGTCAATTTCAATTTTCACCCAAACCTTGACATTTATTAAAAGAAACACCAGAACACGTCATTTTGCAAAACCTAGAGTAATTGCATTTACAGTATCACCAATCAAATGTAACCATTTAATACAGGTGCAGCACAGAATCTATGAATGAAAGCCATATTAAAAACCTGGCACACAGGCTGCCCCACGCGCTCTGGAAACTCCCCTCCGGTCCTCGCCGCAGCTCCAATGACCTAAGTAACAAAACATGCAGAAGTAGTTTCAACTTAGGAAACATCATTCGATCACAGTGTCCAATGCAGACCTCTAAATCTCGCCCAACTGAGTTCAATTAACCCACAACACAAGTAAAATTCAACAAACTGAAGTGTAGAAAGCCAAGATCAAAGGCGAAATTGGAGACACACACTTACAGAGGAGTAAGCAAGAAGCAAAAACCCTGAGAAACTAGAAAGAAGAAGAAGAAGATTTATTTATTACCGCAGCACGGTCACGAGGATGGTTGAAACGACACCGTGTCCCGTAACCGCAAAATCCCGTCCTCAAATAGTAGATACAATCAGCCTCATCGGGTCGCAGAGGGTACGATTCGGCAGCTGCCAATCCGTGTTGCCACGAGGACTCTGCATTATTAGTGAAATCAAGATCAAACCTACTTCCATTATTACCACACTCTGCATTATTCAGCGCAAATCGAGAATCGTGAAGGGAATAACAGATAATGTAGATAGAGTCACCTTCGATGCCGGCGTCGGCGCCGGCCGCGGTCCATTCCGGCGACGGATCAGACTGCGACCCCTCGCTGGCCCGGCCGTACCGCTCCATTGTACGGACCAAACGGAAGAAAAAAGGGACTCAATCTGAAGGCAGGAATGAGAGGTTCCGATCAAAAGAGTGAGAAACTGCTTTGGATTTTCTCTCTCCTTCTCTCTCACTCACTCACTCATACACTTCCTCTATGTTTCTTCCACAGTATTAGTTGCTCTCTTTCTCTCTCTATTTTCTCTCTCTTTCAGTTTCTAGGCTTCTTTTCTTATTTATTTTGATTTTTTCCCTTCGAGACACTCTTTTCATTGGCAGGAGAAAGGGTGCGTTGGTTTATTATCTGTGTACCCGCCAAACATGTCACAAAATTACCCAAATATAAAAACAGTAACATAATCTCCTTGTTTCATTATTAACTATTAACATTTCCAAATCACTTTTTTAGTAACCAAGAATCTATACACAGGTATTAAGATTCTAATATTATTCTTTCAGAAGATAGTCCCTCATAAATTAATAAATGTAATGTTAAAATTTTAAATAATTATTTTCAAAGTGTGACAAATTTTATTAATATTTTTTAAATGTGGTGGTAAGAAAAGTGATACAATACGGTGAAGAGACATTGTGTGGTGGAGACTACGCATTTGTCCTATTTATATTAAACAGAGAAAAAAGTAATGAATAAATTTAATGAGATAATTAATTAGTTAATCTTGTTCATGGTTGCGGGCAGGCGTTGTCGCTGAGGAAAAAAAGGAACACGAGTAGATGTCATTGGCTCCACGTGGCCGAAACATGTTAGATCTTCCTTAAAAGTGGTAATAAAAAGGTTAAAGGAACACAGCACTATGCTATGATGTTACTGTGGGATTTCGGGATCTATTCCCATATACATATTATGAAGTTCCAACTAACTGGTTTCTTCCTTACTTTCAGACTCCGGTTATTGAAGTTCAAAATGTTTTGTCGCACAGTGTATGATAACATAAACTTCCAACACTCGCGTGAACATTGGTTCGTTTCAACTTTGGCCGAATCGAATGGGAACAAATTATTCATGCATTTCCATTCGCTTCCACTTAGATCCTGTCTCTGCTTAATTGTGTAATGAGAATTCGTTTTATCGTTATCTTCATCGGTGATTGGTTAACACCGAGTAGTAGGTTTTGCAGCATTCCTATGCCCTCGCAAAATAGGTCAAAATTACTTTTTACTCCCTCAAAGTGTACTTTTGAAAGAAATTGTAATGTCAATGTTTCTCTTCTTTTTTTTTTCTTAAACATGTATATTGTGTAGAATTCTCAAACCTACACGCTGGCATTTAACTTTGTACTTGTACATACATCATATAATTAAAACTATTATTCTTAATTAAACTCCAAACTTCAATATCCAGGGAGATATAATTGTTATAAAAATAATGATTTAGAGAATGTGCATTAGGATGCTCATTTTTGTGCAAAGTTCACCCTCAACTTAACTATTAGTTGTTTTCTTAGATTTGATTTTGCATCAAATTCAATTTAAAGTGAATTGAAATAAATTAATTTCTAAATACTCTTTCATGTTTGTAAAAAAATTTGAGGACTCTTATGAAAAAATATAATGTATTTTAAACAAAGATATATATAAATTTCTTTATCCTCCCCTTTAAATTAAATACTATTTTAAATACTACAAATAATATGCATAGACTTCTCTATCTCTCCCTCCATTTTTTAAAAAACCTTTTAATTTTGTTTTTATTAACATTTTCTTGTTTATTGTATTTGATTTTATGAATCATTTCACTCCTTTTTTTTTTTTACATCAAAAGGTTATATAGTGAATCATCATGGTTAATTCTCAATTTCTTCTCTTTCACAACTTCCTCAAAATAAATTATCACTTGAAACCATCAAAGTTATATAAGTTTCATCATCATAAAAACATATTCCATTAACCAAATTATTCATCTATGTAAGAAATTGTCAATCTCTAAATTGACTTAATCTTCCAACTTTGCGATCACTCTCATTATAATTATCTTTCCTAATTGTGTGATACATAAGTGTTTAATCCTTATCCCACAATTCTCTATGTCCTTATATCCATTATTGTTTTAAATTATTAAAATAGTATTAGTTTATTCGGTAATATAACAATTTTATATTTTTATTTCTTTTGTCTTTGGTTATGTAACTTAAATAAATTTGACTTAATTATTAATCTAATCCATATATTTAACTTTATGACTTATTTTACTTATATTTTTTTAGTAAATTGAGTATCAATTTGTTAAATAAAATCAATTTAGTTCTTTTATTAAATTGATGATAACATTAATTGAAAGTGTCATGTGTCAAAGTCTAAATCTTCCTATGCTAACTCTTTGATTTTTTTTCTCCCTTCATCTTCATTTACCTCCCACCACCATCCTTCACACTCTTTTCAAATCTAAATATCAAAGAGAAACCTTAACTCAAATTCATTTTTCACCTTTGTACAATTTAAAATCCTAACATTTCCAAAATGTTCTTAATTTAGGCATTAATTGGTTGAAATATTTCCTTTAACTTCACTATTTAAAGAGTACAAAGATGATTCAAATATTCACAAAAACATTTTTAAAGGGTGTTAATGTTAATCTTGAAGTGAACTAAATTAAAATAAAATATATAAAAAATATAAAAAAAAAACTAAATTATTAATTAAGTGAATTATTTAGTATGCACAAACATAATTATCATCTAATATACTTTTAATGACAATATTTTGGTTTAAATAATTAATGTACTTTATAATAAGAATAAAAAAATGATAAACTTTTATTCTTAAGATGAATAATTTTGATTTGTATTTATGTTCTTACCTGTCATCTGATTTTTATCAGACAAATTTTATATTTTAGTTTCCAATAAAAATTTCCATCACACTTGAGAAACTATTAGAAAGACTATATTATAATATTGTTTATAACTTTTTTATAATTTAAAGACATTTGTTACTAAAGTAGCCTATTTTTTTAGTCGGAGGTAAAAAATGAAATTAAAAATGTTAGACTTTAGTTAATCGTATAAAATAAAGGTTTTATACATAATATTTCATGAACATCTTTTCTTTTTTTTTTTTTCAAGTCAAGGCATCCACTTCACTTTTTACACTTCCAATACACTATGATTGACTACAAGTACTATGTGCCATATATTTAGGTATTTGTTTCACAATTTTGATCGTTATAGTAAAAAATTCAGTTTCATACAACTGTTAAAGTTTATATTTTATTATATTCACACAAAAAAACTGTTTTTAATTACTTATGTGTTCTTATGAATCAGATCTTTCACTGTGTGATTTATATCATCCCACAAGTATATATTTTACCTTAAAAAAATCAATTATGTTCCCAAACATCATGGTTCAAAGTTTTGTCTATCATAATGTTGGACCTTTTTGATTGACAGTAATGCATAAAGACAACTTAACTGTTTTGATGCATTCTTTGTCTAGGAGCCTAACTTAATTATCACAATACAAAGTCTTAATGCTCAATTATATATATATTTTTAATATCTTTCTTATTTTCACAAATCCATAGCAGCAAAACCTGAACATTATTGATGACATTTCATTATTACAGTTATGGTTCATTTCATTGCAAATAAGTAATTTGTGCACCTAATTTTCAGATAGTAAAGACTTTTGTATGTTGTAATCTAAGGGTAATTGGTGATTGATTTTTATGTCTCTTTTTTTTTAATATATTTCTCAAGCAATTCCTAATTCCACACAAATCTCAGGACACTTGTTATGTGTTGAAACAGGAATAAATAAGCTAGGAAGATGTTATCATAAACACTATATTTACTTCAAATATTTAATATAGTTAAGTTTTCTTATTAAAAAGCAGGGTAGCATATGGTTATATGCTTGTATATATATGTTTACTGTTTTTTTATTATAATAAAATAATTAATATTATCTTTTGTTAAAATATTATTACATTTATAAAAATGATTATAAAATAATTTCTTTTATGATTTTATTAATATTTATTTTTTATCATAAATAACTTATTTATTTAAATACTTAAAAGATAATAATACAACGAGTTATATTGATAAGAGTTAAATTATTAATGAATTATGTAATTATAAATAATTGATAGATCTATTTAATGCTTTTAAATTACTCTCTATTATATTTATGAGACTCTTGTCATTATCTAAGAGTGTTTTAAAATAATAAAAATCATTTATATTTAAATATATATAAAAAAGAAATCTTTTCATTTATCTTCCGTGGAAGTATTTTCTTCCCAGTTTATGATTACTTTTTGAAATAAAACTATTATAAGATAAAATACCAAAAAGGAAAAATAAATTATACAATATTAGTATCCATATCTATTTAATACAAAAATTTCATATATAATAAATTTGTCAATTTTTATACACTATTTTAAAAGTGTGATATATACCAAGTTTTTATATTTATTCTGTGTAGCATACCTAGGCCATGAAGACAAATTAGTCACAGGAATCTCTTTACAGGTAGGCTATAAGGTATTGGATTCACAAAAAATTCAACTTTTTTTAAAAGGGTAAAATTGTAGTTTTATTTTGATAGCTCCAATATTTTGAAAATGCATTTTCTTTCGGCAAAGAAAAAATAAATCTTTTATATTAAGAATTTTTGTTAGTTTTAATAAATATCTCAACTTAATATTATGGATATCAAAATTATCCATATTTGTGAGTATTTGCGGATAAAACCAACAACGGGTAGAAAATTGATACCAACGAATAATGGGTACGGGTATTTTGTATATCCGCGTGTTAACAGGGCAGATATAGGTGTCATAATATTCATACTCGTACCTGTTATATTCTAATCTAAATTGAAAATTTTATTAAAACATTAACACATTAATTTTCTATGGGTTATTTTTTATCAATTGGTCTTGATAAATCTCTATTTATATATAAACTGTCATTTAACATTATTTAAATAAGTTATTTTCACTTTGTTTGAAATTTATAAGGGTTATGCAATGTATTTTTATTTGAATTTATGGTTAATTTTTTTTATTAAATATTATTTTTTTCTTTTATAAATATCCGCATATATCGTGGATATTTGTGGATATTAAAAAAATATGTGGATACTCACATAACGGATGGATATGAATACAAATATGGGATGAATATTTATCTAGCGGGTACGGTACATGGGAGCTACTATTCATATTCTATGTGCCTCGTTGACATCCCTACTAAAAACTTTAAAATCTTTTATAGTATGTTAAAGGCTTAATTAGTCGAATAGTACCACTTTCGTTAAAAAGTTTCAGTTTGGTACCCGCTTTTTAAAAAAGTTTCAATTTCGCCCAAATTTTGAAGAAGTGTTTCAATTAGGTCTCTTTCAGAACAAAATTATTAACACCGTTAACAGCGTGTCAGCCTCTGTTTTATTTTTAAATTTTAAAAAAAATTGTCAGGTGTCAAATCTTTTGTGTGACACGTGGCATTGTCAATGCTACATGACAAGGTACTGCCGTGTCTCTGTCAAGTGTCATTGTCTTGATTTCAATTTAGTCACCATATATGTCTATTTGTTTCAATTTATTCCTCACATATGTTTATTTGTTTCAATTTAATCCCCACCCTATTTGTTTCAATTTTGTCATAATATTTTTTTACAAAATATTGTCTCTCCCTTAAGACCAAATTTATTATTTATATAAATGTTATATTGATATTTGTTATTAAAAATGACTTACAAAATTAATTACTCATATTTATATTAAAATTAAGTAGTAAACGTCATAAATAACAAAATACGAGTATAAAAATTTCAATAATACTCATATTTTTTTATTAAAAATGATGTCATAACATATTATATTTTCTTTCTTAATTGTTAATTCATGTTTTGTTATTTATGACTTTTACCACTAAAGTTTTTTAATATAAATATAAATACTTAATTTTGTAAATCATTTTTTAGTAAAAAATATTAATATAACATTTATATAAATAATAAATTTTGTCTTAAAAGAGATACAAAATTTCTCTATTTTGAAAAAAAAAATATTCTGACTAAATTGAAACAAATAGAATGGGGATTGAATTGAAACAAATAGAATGGGGATTGAATTGAAACAATGACACTTTACATGGACACTAACATGTGATAGTACCTTGTCACGTGGCATTGATCATGCCACGTGTCACACAAAGGATTTGACACATGACATTTTTTTAATTCAAAAAAAAACATTAAAAAAATTAAAAATAAATATAAAAAAACCATAGGTTGACATGTGGCACGCTGTTAACGGTGTTAATATTTTTTTTTAAAGGACCTAATTGAAACATTTTTTCAAAAGTTGAAACAACATTAAAACTTTTTTAAAAGCTGGCACCAAACTGAAACTTCCAAACGAAAGTGGATATTATTCGACTAATTAAGTCTGAGTTAAAATATTATTTTGGTCTCATTTTTTACTAAAATTTTAAATACTTTTTTAGATTTTTTTTTAGTCTAAATTAAGTATATATTTTAAAAAATGTGTAACAATTATTAACTTTTTTTTTTAATTTTAAAAAAAATTGTGATGTGTCACGTCAGTCAATATGGTGACATGTGTCAAGTCATTGTCTCAATCTCAATTTAGTCAATATATTTGTTATTTTGGCCCCATTTTAGTCCCAATTTTTTTTTACAATATTTCAATTTCATCTCATCCAAATTAAAACCAAATTTAAATTTTATATGAATGTTATAATGATATTTTTATTAACATTGATATTTTTATTAAATATTTTAACAACATTAAGTTTATTTAAATTAATATTTTTTATTAAACTTTATTTGTATTTTATTTGTATTTTGTTTTAAAATTTTAAACATATTTATTTTAACTTGTTAAAACATTATTTTAAAATTTTATATTTGAATTTATAAAATTGTTATTTTTAAACCAACTCTAACATTTGTATATAAATTATTGATATATAATATTATACAAATATTTGAAATACAAATTTACCAATGTATATATTAATAATTTTAAAATAAATTTTGAGGTAAAATATAAATTTAAATAAACTTAATATTGTTAAAAATGTGTAATAGAAATATCACTTTAATAAAAAAAATCATTATAACATATTTATATAAAAGTTAAATTTAATCTCAATCTGGAAGGAACGGAATTGAAATATTTAAAAAAATAATTAAGACTAAAATGAAATCAAAATAATAAATATATAGACCAAATTGAATTAGAAACAATGATTTGACATATATCACTATATTGACTTGACACAATATTGACATGACATTTGATAAAAGAATTTATTTTAAAAATTATAAAAAATACAAAAAAAAGTTAACACGTGATACATATTTTATTATTAGTATTATCATAAGAGAATAAACATGATTGTTATGTATTTTTAAACTTATGAATCTAATTAAAACTAAAACAATCTTGAGACCTATTTAAGATTTGAATAAAAAAACAGGATAAAAACGTATTTTAACATTTATATTAAAAAAACTTTCAAAGTAATGTTTGAAGTTTATCTTTTAATTTTTTATATTAAAGCACTTTGTAAAAATATTTAAGGTAACTTTTGAAAATTTTCAATGAAACTGCTATCGTTTTATGCAATAGTCAAGTTAAATAAACATTTTAATCTCAATTATTTTCTTACATAATTTGTATAGAAAATAATTTGAATAGAACTGCACAAATCAATAATTCTTTGGTATTATTAGTAGTGAGTATTAGAATTAATATAGAGCTTGTTTTACATCTCATGGCTTTTTCAATTTATAAAAGTGTTCAGCATTTTTATTTTGAAAGTTGGAGAACCATTGTGTAATTTTATTTTTTTTACCTTCCAATACTTTTATTAATAATAAAAAAACAAATTGTCACTATCTTTTTTTCCATAGGATTATATTACTGTATTTACTTCATTTGACCTAATAATGGTCATATATCATTATTTTTTTACTCGTTCTATATTCGTCAAACTTGCACTTGATTTTATACACTTTCTTACTTTTTATTGTTTTTATAATGAAAAAGTCTTCAATATCCAAGTTTCATTGTCTTAAAATATTCATATTTTATTATATGTTGCATCTCACCATCTTATAAATTTTATTCTCCTTTTAAATTTTATGACTCGTGTTTTGTTATAAGAAAAGTTGTATTTGATATGCTAAAAGATTCATAGTTCAACAATTAAAGAATGTTAACGAGTCGGTGATTTTTTAGATATACTTATTTTTCCCGTATAACAAAAGTAATAAAATAAACATATCATGTTAAAGGAATTTACTCGAAGAATTTATTCTTAGTGATAATATTTGTGAAAGAAGCTTATGGTTTAGGAGTTTAGGAAAGATAAATTACTGTAAGAATATCTTCGTACTCATGCATCGTTTATGTACCAAGAGAAAAATTATATATTATTAAGTGTGTACAAAATGTCACAAGAGGTATGTTATGTGTACACACAAAACTAGCTATATAAACCACGAGTAAATGAACTTAAAATATGGATCTATGCTAACACCTTGGTGGATCTATAAATAGATATTGTTCTTCCTCTAAAAACATAACAATTCATTCTCTCTTGTCTCATGTGCATAAATATGAAGTTCTTAAAGACAATAATTTTGTTGTATCTTAAGAAACTTAAGTAATATATCGTAGATAATTTTTTAAAGACAATAAATTTACAAATCTAAAGAATTATACTTTGATTACGATTTTAGTCTAACTTTTTCAATACTCATAATATCATCTATTTTTGTCCCAAAATATTAAAAACATCGTCTAGTTAAGGAGTTTAAATTTTATATTGCATAGAAAATGAAATAATTGAATATAAGAAAAAAAAACTATTAATACTCATAACTCATTAATATTCTTGCAGTACAATAGAAACTATACATATTTTCTTAAAATCTTGTAATAAATCAAAACTTCTTATGATTACAATAAAGAAAATAACTATAATTCATTTAATATTTTCATACAGTAAACTCTCAAAATTTTTTAAATATTTATTTATTCATATATCTTAAATTGATTATAACCCGGACTAAATTTGAACAAAGAGGAGAAGTGGAAGACTTTAAATAATGATGAAAACTAGACCAAATATTATTTCTCTCTAAAAATAGAAACAAATCAAAGACCTTTCAAAAAAAAAAAAAAATCAAAAGTATAATTAGATCATATTTGATGGTGGTCCAAGAAGCGCGTTTGTGGGGTGGAAAAATCTACAATAACGTTATAGGAGTTGGTGACAATAAATTAAGGGCCAAGATGTGATGTGATTGTCCAATCAGACGGTAAAGGTGCGAAGGATGTATTTGGAGATTCGTACAAGTGACGCATAATACAATATTTGACCAACGTGCAATTACTCTGTTTTTTTGGTCGCAATTTCCAAATCCAACCATTTTCTTTCACTTTCACCTTCTATACTATACCCACCAAAATGTCGGTCAGATTTTTTGTTCATATATTTTTCTTTTTTTAATTATATAGTTTTACTTTTTACATATTTTTAGACTTCAAATATTAAATCAAACCTTCATCATGTCATTTTTTTTTGTTTTTGATAAAAAAAGAAAGAAATGAATATAATTAACATAAAAATAATAGAGATTTTGAAAACTCTGAAACTCGTTTAAAACTGATTAAAAACCCAACATGTTTTAAAATATTGTTTATTAATTTAAATATTAAATGTTTATAGTTTGTAGCTTCAAGGTAAAAAAGTTGCGCAGAATAGTTTTAATAGCCATGCCAAATTTGAAAATCAACATAAATTAATTTAAATTATGAAGACTAAAAAACACTTTATAATTTAGGACTTGAAAATTCACTCTTAAAGTTATAAGGCTAAGTTAAAATAAATAAATTAGAGGTAATAAATATTTTTTTTAAATTAATGTGCTGTAGTAGAATTTAGTTCAAATTTCAGAGACTACACAAATATTTTAGTGAACAAAAATTAATTCTTTTACACTATTATTTCAGTTGTATGTGAGAGATCAAAGCTGACATCTTAGATTTTGTAAGAAAAAATTTATATCTTTTAAAATAAGAAAGAAAAAAAAATTAGGAAATAAGATGTGTTTAACCATGAAATTATTTTATTTACGAAACCAGAGGTATAAATACAAATAAATATACTTAGAGTATCATTACATTAACCAATCTATTTATTCCACACGAATATAACAATAATTTTTCTTTCTTTCTTTTCACTTCATGCATTTCATTATCTCATTTTACCTGAAATATCTATCTATAATTCTTGTAAAGAATATTTAATTTAAAATTTCAATTCTTAATTCTTTTTAAATTTTGTAATGTTCATTTCTTAACAACTTTTTCAGTTTCATCCAATGTGCACCTACCCTGTTATATAAACATTAAGGAAAATGAGGTGTATTGAATTTAGGGATGCATATAGTAATATATGGGGAACATAAAGCAAAGGGATCCATTCTCGTAATTTTATTGAAGTTTTATTTGGTCATAACATTATTCGGTTTGAAGTCCAGTTGATAGGCCAAGATCCACACACGACACTGTGAAGAAAGCCTATTATCTATTTTATTTGAATTCTCCTTGGACCTCCAAACATTACTTCTACTCTCAATTTTTTTTTTTTTAAATTTTCACTCCTTAAAAAAAAAAAAAAAAAAAAAATATATATATATATATATATATATATATATATATATATATATATATATATATATATATATATATATATATTAACTAACCCTTCCTCAAAACCTTTCTTTCTACTAATATCCGACATTTAATATTTTAACAGATGTAAACATTCAATACTTTACCTTTTTTTAATATTTTTTTATTATGAATGACGATATTCAATATTTTATTTTATTTTACAGTTATCAAAATCTGATATTTTATTACTTTTTTAATTTTTTTTTCATTATAAAAGTCGACATCCAATATAATATATTTTTTATTTGTCAATGTCCACGTCCAACTTTTATTAAATTAACATTTAAATAAACATAATCATCTTTGAATTAGAATTTATTTAAACAAAAATAATTTATTAGATCAGATTTTAAAAAATAAAATATATTTTATTTTTATATTAATAGGTTAATATTTATTAATTTTAATTAAAAGAATATTTAAAAAAAAGCGTGAACCAAACTTTTCGGCTTTGTTAACATATAGTAAATTATATTAAAATTTTTATTTCTTATATTGAGTTAAGAATGAGAAAATAAGTGAGTCTAACCCATTGTAGCAAAGTCTTTTGGACAGTCAAAATGAGTCGAATAAGACTGATCCGTCATTGTAAAATAAGTAAAAAAAATTGCAACTCATTTTGTTATAGGAGAGTTGACAGACCAACTCGCCATTTTTTTATTTTATAATTTGTTAACTTTAAAAAAAAATTTTATATAATTTTGTTTGTATATATAAAACATATTTAATCATATAAATATTTTTATAAATTTTTAATTAATTAATTAATATTTTTTATTGGATAAATTAAAATAATTATTATATTTAAATTTTAAATTATTGTATTATAATTAATAATTAAAAATATGCAAGTCATGTCAAAATTTGTGTATTTTTTTATCTTGAAAACCTCTTCTTTTTTTTACATACTCTTTCACCTGCCTCCACTTTTCATCGTCACCTTCACCTACATCCACTTTCACCCCCTCACACTAATTATTCATTTTGCATAATTTTCAAAGAATAAAACACCACGGCATAAAAGAAAAACCTATTGATGTAATTTAAAAAACAAAATTTTCACCAAAGCATAAAGAAAAAGATGAGAGACATTTAAATCTCAATCTTATTTTTTAACTACCCAATGATAACCAAAAATGCCAAATTTAACTCAGAGAATCAAAATTAAAGTCTTAACTTAAAGTAATTTTTTCAATTCAGAGTTGAATATTTTGACCCATCCATATAAGTTAACATTAATTCAACGAAATATTATTTTATTTTTTAAACAATATTAATATCAATTTAACGAAATATCACTTTTATTTAACAAATATTATAACTTAATTGAATAAAAATCAAAATACAAATATCATACCTTTAAATATAATTGAGTTCGGCTGGAATTTTAAGTATTCCAATAAAAGAAATAAGCTAGGCATTAGTGATATATAATAATTATTTTATAATTACATATTTAGCATTTTCATAAATGAAATAATAATATAAATTTAGATATACGTCAATCTATAAAAGATTTTAAGATAATATATTTATATTTATATTTTTTAATTTATAGAAAATATTATTTCATGTATTTCTCTTCTCCTTCTACCGTAGTTAATTTCTCCTGTTGTACTTCCATTGTATACTTCTAAACCCTCCATACTCAGACAGAACCCTTCTCTCTGTCCAAATGAAGAAGTTCTCAACCCTAAGAATCCTTCACCATCGTCATTCTCTTCTCAATCTCAATCTCAATCTCAATCCACCATTCTCCGTCTGCTTCAATTTCAATTTCGCCACCGTTCCCCACTCTCACTCCTTCGTTGTCTCCTACCTCGTCTCCACCTGCGGCTTCTCCCCGGAATCCGCCCTCTCCGCCTCCCGCTACCTCCGTTTCGAGAGTTCTCAGAAGCCCGACTCCGTCCTAGCGTTCCTCTCCACGCATGGCTTCTCCGTCTCTCAAATCCACACCATCGTCAAACGGGAATGTCGCATCCTCCGCTGCGACCCCGACAAGGTCCTCCTCCCCAAATTCCTCTTCCTCCGCTCCAAAGGCGCCTCCTCTGCCGACATAACCCACATGATCACCACCGGACCCCGATTCCTCTTATCCAGCCTCGACAACCACATTGTCCCCGCCTATCTCTTGATCAAAAGTTTCGTCGACTCCGACAAGCAAGTCATCACCTGTCTCAGGCGAAACCTCTCCTTCATTGCCGACAATCGCGTATCTTCCAACGTCCAACTTCTCCTCGATAATGGCGTCAAACGCTCCAGCATCGCTATGATGTTCTCCATGTGGCCCTCTATCCTCTGCTCCTGTAACCTGTCCCACACTATTTCTGAATTGAAACAAATGGGGTTTGATACTTCCAAAACCTCCTTCGCCGTCGCCATGTTGGCCAAAAAGACTGTGAATAAAGCCAAGTGGGGCGACAAGGTTGAGGTTTTTAAGAAGTGGGGGTGGTCGGAGGAGCATGTGCTTGTGGCGTTTAAGAAGCAACCTTATTGCATGTTGACCTCCTGTGAGAAGATTGATGCCATGTTCAGCTTCTGGGTTGAGGTGTTAGGGTATAGCTCTTTGGAGCTTATCAAGTATCCTGTTATTTTTCAGATGAGTCTCCCTAAGAGGATTGTTCCCAGGTCTTTGGTTCTGAGGTTTCTTGACAAGGAAGGATTGAGGAAAAAGGGTGCAAGCAATGGCACGCCTCTACTCACGACGGAGAATGTGTTTCTGAAGAAGTTTGTGTATTGTTTTGAGAAACATTCTTCTCAGTTGTTGAAGATATATGAGAAAAGTTTGAATGAAGGGAATCCTGGTGAGGAGGAGAAGAATGTTTGCTTGTAGCATTGACTTACTATTCACTCACTCATATCTACTGAGAATCTGACTGGCAATTAAGTAAAAAACGAGCCTTTTGATGAAATGAGAGAATTTGTCATATTTGTGGGTATGAATTATGTTTAGTCTGGCTTTTTTCTTGATATGTTCTGATTGCATAGACATGTGGTTTAGTTAAATTATTTACCATGCTCATTAGCACATTGTGGTGGACTAAGGAAAGAAATGAAAGAAAATGTTGGACCAAGAACATTTGTTTGAAGGGGATTGACATGACTGCCAATTTAAGCCTCAACGGAGGTGGAATTGGTTGGCTTGTCTGTATCCATCTTTTTGAGATGAACAATGCGGCTTCTTTAAACCAGTAAACAGATTTCATGTGAATATTTCACATTGGAAAAATAGAGGCAAATAATGGTTGACTTGAAAGATGATTTAGTAACTTCAACGAATGTTTGTTTCTGTATATAAATTGCTATTGGTCAAATTCTATCTATATGCTGTTATTCTCACCTTCCTTGAATGAGTGTTTAGTATGGAGTTGTTAAAGATTTTGGCTTGTCTTTTGTTTTAGGGTGAAATGAGCTGACTCGTAGAGGTATTTTCTGCGTAAACCGAGGTAAAACACCAACTCTTCAAGAAACATATATGATGTTTTCTGCCTAGCCGTTTTTATTTGTTATAGGTGACTGTTCTGTGTGGATTGACTAAAGACAAACTACAAGAGTATTTATATTCTTTGGTGAGATGAAGTGGTTCAAGTTTTTTTTACTCTTGCAAGTCTGTTTCAAAATCAATTGGAAAGAGATGTACATAAACGTAAAGTGCGGAAAGAAGAAATTTAGGAAATGATGAACTCCAAAGGAAGTAGGTGCTAACACCAAAATATCAAACTGTTTGCCATTGAGTGCACTCCAGATGAAGGATTCAAGAGTCCATTGAAGGTGCCTTAAAAAGTTATATAATAGATATAGTATTTTAAGTTTGTTTCACAAAATTTGTTTATAAGGATGAGAGTAAATGATAAACTAGTTTATAATTGAGGTCATTTATATTGTATGGATGATAATATGATCTTATAAGTTCCTCAATTCGAATGTGCATGACAATAAACTTAAGACCCTGAGTTAAAAGAATTTCTTTTGCATTATATTCTTAGGTTAAAGTGTAAATAATATATGATTAATTGGGGTATAATAAGACCTTATATATATATATATATATATATATGACATCTTAAAATGTAATATAATGAGACCAACAAAAAGTAAATTGAAACTTCATGTTGTAATAATGAAATTAAGATTTCTAATAAGTTAGTTATTAGTTGAAAAAACTTTTAATCTATAACTTTGAAATTGATAAACTACTTATTGGATTATCAGTTGTTGAAGAATGCACATTGACTAAAATAAGACCATATTACACTGGATGTTAAGTTTAAATCCTTTTTTCTCTCCAGGTGTTTGGTATAACTAACTCATAAATTACTAAATACATGTCAAAGACACAAAATGACATAATTATATATGGTTTATTATGTAAGAAAAAATCGTGTTTGTTTAGTCAACAAAATGTTATTACATACTTTATAAATAATGAAATTCTTATTAATTTTATAACATTTGTATTTTTTTTAAAGAGTAAATAGTGGGTTTTATACCAAAGATATTGACATATTTAACTTTTAGTATAATAAAAAAATTGAATTTTATTAATTTGATTTAAACTCCATGGTTAAGACAATTTAACATATTTGATTTTTATTAATCGTGAGAAATTTAGAAAGCAAAATACAGATGTTCCTTGAAGGTTAATTACTTATTAACATGATTTCTTTAATAAATGCATATGACAATTACTAAAAATAAAACACATAATTAATTTCAAACAAAATAATAAAATTAAAACTTTTGTCCTAAAATTGTAATTTTTTTATTGTACTAAAAGCGAAACAGGTTAATACTTATTATACTAACCTAACTATTTATACTTTTAAAATATTTTATATTTTTTTTTAGTACAAATAATTTTACAATCTAATAAATATATATTTTTTGTAATTTTTAGAAAAATAATTTTCTTTTTCTCAATTCAACTTATTATTAACGATGTCAAAAATTATCATGTCAGGTATTATTTAATTTTTTTTATAAAATAAAACATTTGAATTAGTTTAATTTACGCTTTTTACAATTAATTAAAAGTTAAATAAAATTCAATATACATAGGTGTTAATAATAATATGGAGTGTATGAAAAATAATAAGTTCACCCAACCACAACTTTCTATTATTATTATTATTTTAATTATATAATTTTATAATAATAATAATATTATTATTATTTATAATAATAATAATATTATTATTATTTATAAAATTATAATATTATTATATATTATTAATTATATTATTATAAATAAATAATTATATTATTATAAATAAATAATAATTTATTATTAATATATAATAATATCATCATTAAAATAATAATAATAATAATAATAAGGTTGTGGTTGGGTGAGTCATTCATACACTTTCACATACTCTATTTGCACTTTCATATATTGAGTTTTTAAATCCTTTTTCTAATTAATCATACAAATTGTGGGTTAATCTGACATAAGTATTTTATTTTATAAATAAAGTAAATAATACTTCAAACACTGTTTGTTGGCTAGAATAAACTTTTACATTATTAAAAAGTAATGACCAAAATTAGTACTTTTAAAGTTCAAGGACCAAATGATATACAAGTTTCAACTAGATATTATTGTCAATTTTACTTAATATTTCGGCGACCAAATATATAAGTGGGTAATAATAAATAAATAAAACTAAAATGCATAAAATAAAAATAGAATAACATTAAACAAACTAGAAACTGAGTTACAAATTATAAATTTAATGATTTAATTATGTTTGAAGTCTAAATTATAAATTTAATGACTTAATTGTGTTTTAAGGTCTTGTTAAATTTTGGAAACTTTCAATTAAGCTATAATACATTTTTTTCATATATTAAATAGTCAACAAATTTATATTTTTCAGTTATCACCACATGTTATTTTGTTATTTTTAAAATTTAAAATTTTAAAATTTTATAATTATAATTTATAATTTATAATTTATAATTTAATATTTTATAAAATAACACGTGGTAGCAACTCATTAGAATAAAAATAATAATATAAGTCACTTAACAACATCCAATTTAATCATGAGAGATTAATTGAAAAATAAACAATGATATATTGACAACTAAATTTCGATAATCTTCTCTTATAATCGAGGTGACATCTTCTAAGTAATCTCAAAATATAAAAAAAAAATGAGAAAAAAAAATGAAAAGCCACTTATAAGATGAGTTGGAAGATAAAATTGTCAAAATTTAATTCTTAAAACATATTTTTATTTGAAAAATATAAATCTGTTAATCACCATAAAAATCAATTGAAAATTTATAAATTGATCAAGTACTTAAAAATCAACTTTAATTTAAAAAAAAATAGTTAAATGACCTCATTGAGTACACTATTAATATTGCTTGGAAGTTATTGAAAGTTGTGATTTTTAATTACAAAGGGACGATTGTCGTATAATATATTTTTGGGTCTTGTTAATCAATGTCCTAAGGGCACCGATTAAAAATAATTAATATGCATTTGAATCTGGTAGAAGTTTGTTGTTAACTTTGATATTAAATAAAATCTGACATGATAACAATTGATGCAATTTAATTTTATTTAAAAAAACAAAAATGCCCACAAGTATTTCAATTGTGTTTAATATTTTATTTAATGTTCAAGAATAAAAGTTAAAAAATAATTAAATGATAAAACAATTATATTTTAATATTGGTAAAAATTAAAATACAATTAAACATAAAAAGTCCAAATTAATAGAAAACCAACAAAGAATGATATTAAACGTCTAAAAAGTAAAAATAAAATAAAATCAAAGTATCAATTTGAGACTTCATTAATTTTCATCTCTGATTTTCTCGATAATTTTTTGCAACATTCCTGTTAATTTAACTAAATATCAAGAAACAAACAATATTCCAATATCTAAAATTATTAATTATAGATACATAAATGAGTAATATAAAAAAAATTTATCTAAACATTAGATAGAAACCTTAAAAATTTTAAAGTGTTTATTTTTATTAGAATTATTGTTTACAAATTTCAAAAGATAATTTTACTTTATAAAATTCATGATATTTATTTATATTATTTTAATTAAAAGACTTAATTATTATAATTTTTGATATAAAAATATGAAACCAATATACATTAATTATTTCTTAACTGATGGTATAGTAGAACTAATTATCTCAGAGGATGGTTATCATTCTCCTAAAATTTTTGAAAAGAAAAACAATTTAATTTTCAATTATTTTTTTTTGGGTTGACTAGTTTGAAGTAATAGTTAAAGTTGATGTTCTTGTTTCGCTTGGGCGTTTCTCGTTTTAAATTTTATTTGGGGAATAAATTGGAGGACGTTATTTGAAAGAGGTGAGAAACGAAACAAAATAAGAAGAGGAGAAAAATAAAATAAAAGTAATGGTACTATTATTTTAAAGTTTCGCGGTTATACCCCCGATTTCATGTTTTGTTTACGCCAACAACGACGCCATCACAACTGGAGAGTTGTTTGTTCATCATCCTCTTCTCTTAGCATTTGTGCATCGACTGCTTCACTGGCACTAGATCCCTCTCTCGCAGCTTCCATTTGCAACTCAGATTCTCTTTGATCGGTGAGCTTCTCCTTCTTCCTTTCATCTCTAATTCTCTTCACTTCCTTTGGATTTCGAACATGCTTTTACTCATTCTCTCTTTGCAAGGGCTTTTCTAACTCCTCAGATTCCCAATTCCAATCGCGTCTCGCTAGATCAGAGGGGGAATTTCGTGGAATATTCCAATTCCGCGTTTGCTTTCGGCTTTCTGAACTCAAATGCGGGGTTCGGTCGGTCTTAGGGATGAATTAACTGAATCACCTCGTTTCTAGCTGTGAGTTTTGAATTCGTCTTCTTCCTCGGACCTGCCTTTGCTTCTTTTTCCTTTTCTCAGCTGATGAACTGCAGTGTGGAGCTCTAATTTTGCTTTTTCCTGTTTCTTGTTTTCGCCGAGACTTCCTTTTTCGATTCTCTTGTCGCTGAAGTAAAATTCAAGCTTCGATGTGGCTTTTATGTTGTATTGCTTTGTGTCTGCATGCTGTGTGTTTCTGGATTTGAACCGGCGAACAACAGTGAGACAAATTCATCCAGTGTTTTGAAAACGAGGGATGGCTGAGATTAGAGAGTTTGGGTGGGATACATTCCTTTCTAGATGTTTCAGCATTCTGCTGACTATTTTGGCAAATGGTTGCAGTGATGCTGTTAAGGACTCCGAGTTTTGCATCTTTTCTTTTTGGAGGTGAGGATTGGACTTAGAAAATCTGTCAGCGAAAAGGTCTGGTGCAATACGGGCTAAGGTTTGTTGTCCTTTGTTGGTCATCATGCTGCATGCACCCTCCACAGAGTGCAAGAGCAGTGGGACCTCCTTATAGCTGTTGACTAGCCTGTCTGGTTTCTAGTAAAGGGATAGGTTATCTTGTTATTTTATCATTTTTTTCCTCATTAATATGTCCTTTCCAATACTTTCATCATTCAATCTTTGTACTATTTCCAATCTTAGAGAATTTCCATATTCATTTTTCTCTCTATGTGCTGACCAAGGTAACTTGTTTTGCTAACAGTATATCGTTGCTTTGTTCGGTGTCAAGTTTTATTGTCTAAGCTGTTTTTGGTTTACTTTAGTATTAAGACTCTAATTTCCGTTCAGCGTGTTCAATTTGTTGTTTTGCCATAGTACACTCTGGTACCACCTAACCTAGTATATGGTACAGACAAATGTTTTGTAGTTAAAGTGATTCTTAGGTTGGCATTAAGTTTGGATCATGTTGTTTTGACATACGGTGCCCTATACTGTAGCTGTAAAACTGTGCATTATATCTTCAATTTAAACAGATTATTTGTTTTCTTTTGCGAATACCTACCCATTACTAGCTTATTGTAAAACATTCTATTCTCTTCATTATAAGTCCTCAGGCTATTTACTTACAATTATCAGGATGCATCTTCTGGTTTTTGAACCCGTTATTCTTCATCAACATTATCTGTACAGGGAAAGGAGGTGACATTTCAGTCCGAGCAGCTTTGTATTCTGGAGTATGGAATCTTCTTTTCTGTGAACTCCCTCCCCTTCCCCCTCCCTCTCTCTCTCTCTCTCTCTCTCTCTCTCCTCTTACTCTCATGATACGATGCAATTATTTTTTTGTGTGCCTAAACTGTTCCAGTGTATTTACTTAATTAGGCTGTATTTGTTTTTTTTACTCCTCTGTTTTCCTGGTAATTTTCAGACAATCAAAGAAATCAGTTATGGCTCCATCTAGGAAATCTAGAAGTGTAAATAAGAGGTTTTCCAGTGTTCGTGAGACTGCATCTAGTAAAGACAAAATTACAGAGAATGCTAGCAAAAATAAGCTGAAGGCGAGTCCTGGTATTCAGAAGGTAATTTGTTTCTTTACTTCTTTGAAAAGAAATTCTTTTTCATACGTTATACATTTACTGAATTAAAACAGAGGAAGAAATTTCCCCTTTGCTCTTTATGGTTTGCCTCTCAGTGCTCTTATCAAGAAGTCATTATAATATATTAAAATATCTTTCTTACATTTTATCAATGTAAAGTTGGGTAGTAAGTGTTTTAAGAATTTGGTTAAAATGGTTAGGTGTTATGAATTTTATTTCTGAAGATGTAATTATTTATCAAATTTCAACCTTACGCAGAAGAGAAGATTGGCTGACATGTTAGGACCACAATGGAATAAGGATGAGCTTGGGCATTTTTATGAAGCTTACCGTAAATTTGGGAAAGATTGGAAGAAGGTTAGTTATTGTTTCATAAGTTGCTTCTTATTGAATAATGGTTAAAGATCAAGTCCCACTGTCAGGTATTTTTCTAATAAATGGGCTATACACATGTAGTAAATACTGCTTAATGTTCCACTGGAAATTGAAGGTCCAAGGTTGTGTCTTAGTTTGTTAATCTACCTTTTTCTATGCACTGCAATTTTCCAGTGCAATTTTATTACTAAACATGTCCTTTTCAGTGACATTTTGCCTGTTTACAGGTTGCTCTTGCAGTACGTAATCGATCTGTGGAAATGGTAGAGGCACTGTATACTATGAACAGGGTAAATGCATTACAAGCATCAACATCCTTATTAATTTACTGATATTTCTAAAATGCTTGCACCATGTGTTCCCTATTTACATAAAATTTTAGATTCTAAAATACACTAAAATTTCATGTATAGAGAGATATGTACTTAGGCTGTACTTTTTAGTTTCTTTTAATATTTTCCGTATTTTTCAATTGATGAAATTATTCTTTTTCTTCTATATGTCTGGAAAACAAGATTTTCTCACCTCCATAATTTCTGGTTTGAGCAAGTGAATGTTTAATATTTTTTTCCTTAAAAATCTAAATGAAGATAAAGAAAAGAGACATAAAAGAAAGAAGCTAGATCTCTTCCTTAAAATTGTCAATATTGCACATTTTAGTCAGTGGTATATGTTTGTAAGACATGCTAACCTTTGGGTTGGGTTTATTTTAGGCATATTTGTCTCTCCCAGAGGGTACTGCTTCAGTTGTTGGACTTATAGCAATGATGACAGATCATTATAGTGTACTGGTAAGAATTAATTTAAAGTTTTGACTAAATTTTGGTAATATTTTACATTGGTTTTCGAGATTTTGTAACCTTCTTGTGGTAGCTGTTATATAAAATTTCCATCTCATTACAAATCTTTTTCATAAGTTGAGTGACGAGAAGAAACTGTATTATTCAAGTGTAGTCTTTGTTCAAATTGTTTTAAGCACTGTTTCTTTTTCAATGAGAGTTTTTCCATTCACTTCTGCGATGATAGGTACATTATGATTGGAATTTTGGTAATCTGCAGTGTCACTTGACTTTGTTATAATTGAAATCTAAGGTCTCTTCTGTCAATATATGTACATCCACTTACTTGTCAATAAGTAGATAGAAAGGATAAATGGATGGATAATTTAGGTTGCCTTGCATAGTGTTCTGACCAATTGACTAAGAGTTTATTTATTTGATAATGCCTTTTGATTTTAAAAAGATTCTTTTTATTGTCAATTGTCATGGAGGTATTGAATTTGGAGGGAGAGAGAGAGAGAGAGTCTAATAGGGTGGAATTGCTTAAGTGACATTGATTGATTGCATAGTACTTGTGCAGAATATATATCTAGCTATATACAAATGGATTCTTAACAGACAAAGTGGAGAGATTTCCTAGGGCGAAGAGTACATGGGTGCTACTTCCTACATTTTAAATCCTATGAAAACTTAAAATGCATTCGACATGAAACACATGAATTTGTTTAAGATATGATATATGAGTTCTACCAAGAGTGTTAGTGAGCTTTCGTCTATTTAAAACTGGGTTCAGGATGTAATAGTTTGTTTATCGATTTGGAATCCAATTCCACCCTCATGAAAATAAATCAATAAAAGAAAGACAAATTTCCTTCAATTGATATGCGGTGGCATTGGTTAGGTTATGTTATAAATTTTGTATAAATTGCAATAGACAACACGACCAGTATTTGACAACTGTTCTTAAGCAATTAAAATATGAGTAATTTAATTGTCAGGGAGGAAGTGACAGTGGTAAGGAAAGCAATGATGATGCAGAAATATCTAAAAGGCCTCAAAAGCGTTTGCGGGGAAAGCATCTAAGTGACAATAAAGCATTAGATGGGCACTTTTCAGATCATTCTCAGTCACATTCTGTTGCATCAGGTGATGGTTGCCTGTCATTGTTGAAGAAGAGACATTCTGGTGGGTTAATATACCAAAATACATGTTAACATTACCTTGGCATCACATTTCTTTTGTACCTCTTCAATTTTTTTGGGTTTTCAACCATTATTTGTTACAATAAGATTGACCGAAGTTTGGATGAATTTCCCTCTTGCTCTGGATGTTTGGCTGCTTGCCTTTGAAGATGTTATATTTTGTTTTGTACATAATGAACTTTAGAAGGGATATTTTTTGTCTTGCTTAACAAAACCTATTAATTTGTTTGTGATTTTTTTTTTCAGGAATTAGGCCACATGCTGTTAGGAAAAGGACTCCCCGTGTCCCAATTTCATATTCTATTGGTAAAGATATTGGGGAGAGGTTTTTTTCATCTGCAAGGCAGGGTTCCAAACAAATGGTTGATACTAATGATGTTACTCATAAGATTGCATTGGCATTGACCGAGGCTTCCCAAAGAGGTGGCTCTTCGAAAAATTCTGGATCACCAGATAAGAAATTTTTGTCTTCACCAGGGCTGAAAAGTGGGAAGAAGGTAACAAGTTATTTCGATAAAACCACCAGTTGTCTTTTTCTGTTATTTCTTGTAATGAACAGTAATTATAGGCAGTTACTATTTTCAGCATTCAAAATCAGAAAAAGCTGGATCCAAGTTTTGCAGTTCTGAGTTGGATGATGGTAGTTCTGAGTTGAGTTTGGGAAGCACTGAAGGTAATAATGAAGACTACTCTAGAAAAACAATTCATCGCAGTGGTAGAGAAATTACTGGAAGAGGAAGGAATGAAGAAAAGAAAATAAAACAATATGGGAAGAATTTAGAGCCTGAGGGGAATGAGGGGAATTTAAACAAGCATTTGAATGACATAAAGGAAGCCTCCAGTGGGACAGATGATGGTAAAAATTTTATCAAATCCAACTTCAACACTGATTTTGTAGATGCAAAAAATGCAAGGTCCTCTTACAAGGGTTCCAGGACGAAAAGTAAAAAGCCACTGTTAGAGAAAGGTATTTGGTAGTTGTTTTAATTCCCATTCCTCATTCAGTTGGATGTCTTTTAATTTTTAACTTTATGTTTTCATCTTTCAAATTGTTTTATATCACTTTTTTTTGGAAGCTAAATTCTTTCGTCCATGAAATATTAACATGCACAAGAAGTCTTTACAGGCCTAAAATTTTATTGGAAGGTTGAAACATTAAGTGATATATGCATTACTAAAACCTTTTTGCTGGGCTAAAAGTTTCAAAATTTTGGTGGAAGAGTTGTTGTACTTGCCTACTTGGTGATGTTTGAGCAGGAAAAAAAACTTGTGTATCTATTTTGTTTTGCTTTTCATTATTGAATAGGATCTGAGATAGATTAATTGAATTAGATGTTTACACGATGCAACCTCTAGCTTTTTATTCTCTTAAACATTAAAACGTTATATTGTTAGACCTTGAACCTATTTTTTTATGGTAATAGTTATAGAGTTTGCTTGAACTTTTGGAATTCATATTGGTTTGCCCTGTACTTCTTTCACCTGACGACCACTTTCCTTGGGTTCAAATACTTTCCTGATATTCTTCCAAACTTATAATAAGTTTTTGTTAGTGTTATCATTCACCACTCCCTTTCCCGTTGCTTCTTTCTTTGTAGATGAAGGTTCTGCTTTTGATGCTTTAAAAACTTTGGCTGATTTGTCTTTGATGCTGCCAGTAACAAACCCTGACACTGGTAAGACATTTAAGTTTTATTTATAAAATATTAATGTTAAAGTATTATTTAAATGTTTTTTTCTCTCATCTCCCGTAGATCAATCTGAATAAATAATAAGTTTGCAAGTACTACTGTTTGTGGTTATATGCACCTATCCCCACCCTTTCCTTAACCTCATTAATTGGCATAACCATTCATTTACTCAATCAATGATTTTACAATGGAACTATAATCCGTCATGTAATTTTCTGTTATACGGGTCGAAGATTTTGTGCATGGTAAGGCTAAAGCAGTCTTCACATTTACAATTTGAATCTTCTATTCAAGAGACATGCTAACTAAAAGTATGTAACTATAAATTCTAGATGTGCATAATAATATGAATGCTTGAAAAACAATTGCTACTAACAAAGGAGAGTCATCACTAGTTAACATTAGAAGAAAGTACAGAGATACAAGATAAATGGTCCAAGTAAAATTCCCTTGCCCCAAAAATACAAGCCAAAAACTGAAAGAAAACCACAACCGGGGCTCAATTTTAGTATTAGTTGGATCCATAATCCTATCTGTAATGGATGTGCTTTTAAGTATGTCTTTTTCCTGGTGCATACTTTTATGTTATGAATCTCTTTGTGGCCTCTCCTTTGTGATTTCATCATGGTTGCTTCCTTTGCTGGGATGCACTATTCTATGCATAAGCTTAGAACTGAATGCTTAATTAGTGAACACACTGAGCTTTTATTGTATTCACTTTAGGGAAGTGAAGAAGGTGGAGATGGTAGTCAGTGGAGAATAGGTAAAGGATAGCTTGTTGCTAAGCTGGAAAGGGCCTCCTACTAAGTAGTGACAAAAGCATAATATGAAGAGGAAATCTTGTGATACAATAATAGCAATAAAAGTCCTATTCCCATAATTGAGATCTTCTATATGTTGGGAAGTCCCACATCACTTGACTCAAACCTTAGAATGTGACTTACACATTTGTTGGATGACTTCGCTTAATGCTAATTTTATTTCAACATGGTATCAAAGCCTTTCAGTGGTCTTCTTTGTGTGTTCAAATTACCTTAATTGGCTATCTGTTATGTCTTTCTCAATTTGTGTTACACCAACATATCCTTGTATACAATTATTTTGTATCTTTCCTTTTCGTGTGGCCACATGTTCGTCTTACCACTCTCGTTTAGGCTACTCCCTTCTTTTCTCTTGTCCCTTTTAAGTTCACTATTCACTACCATAGATATACAACAATATGATGAGGTTTCACTTTCAGCTTGGTAGGTCTTTTTGCAATCACAAACACTGGATGACTTTCTCCATAGTTGCCATCGTGTTTGTATGATAAAGTTTCACTGTCAGCTTGGTTGGTCCTTTTGCAATCACAAACACTGGATGACTTTCTCCATAGTAGCCATCTTGTTTGTATGATTGAGTTTCACTTTCAGCTTGGTAGGTCTTTTTGCAATCACAGAAACACTTGATGACTTTCTCCATGTAGCCATCCTGTTTGTAACCTGTATGACATTCTAAAATATTTCCCTGTAATATTATAATATTGATCACTACGTATTTAAACTTGTCAACCTATAGAATGACATCTAATTTTTACTTATAGAACATATTCCTTTTGTCTTTTGCTTGAATTGGAATGCATATACTTCGTCTTCCTTCTACGTAAGTGAAAACCCTTTGTTTCCAACAAAGTCTATCTCTGAAGCTCAAGTTTAAAGCTAACTGTTACCCTTGATTTTTCAATTAAAACTATGTCATCTGCAAAAAAAAAATTACAGTACGGGATTGTCTCTTGTATGCCCCTAGTAAGCAAATAGACTATATACTTTTATGGAGAAGAAAAATATGTGGAAATTATGGCTTGTATGAGAATTGCATACAGAATATGTGATTTTATGGACAACAATTAGTCGATTTGTCTTGTCAAATACCCATGCAGATTTGGAGTAGAAGATATTAGGGCAGGAGTGATTCATCTAAACTTTCTATAGAATGCTCCTCTATTGACATGGGATGCCCATGACAGTGGTAAATTATGAGTAGAATAGTCTCTGGGATGCTTCAATGTAGGTGACAAAGAGGCCTTTCTTGAACTCAAGGAGAAGGAACTGAAGAATTAAGACAAGGAATAACTAAAACTTGAGAAATAGAATCCGGTTCTATAGGAGAGGTAAATAAGGGATTACATCTAAGAATGTGACATTAGACATGTGGAAGCATGTGGGTACTGAAAATCTGAAATAATGCCCCTGGGGAGTTCCAACTGATTAGCAAAATAGCCAGTTCACTGCCGTCCAACATTAACTTTCAGTCCTCCTGTGTCAATCGCAGACATGAGTGCACCCATTGGCTGTGAAACAAAGTGTTTCATGTTGTTACTGAAGGTTATGATGGTCATCCACCTTAATGTGCAGGGTCTAGTCCATGAGAACATGAGGAAAAATCAATTTTCTTGTTTTTCTTTCCCTATTTTATTGTATTTTGCTGGGCTCATTAACGCTAAAAAGAACTTATGTTAGAACTACGGGGAATAAGACATTTAGGATATTGAATAGCTAGTTATCAGGTTAATGTGTTAAATAAGTAGGGGGACGTAAGGAGAAAGCATTATGCTAGTTTGTATCATTTGTAAATTGAGCATTAGCTCTTTATGAAGGGGAGACTTGGATGAGAGATTGCTCTCCTACTCTGTTCTTTTCTTACTATACAATAAAGTCTCTATTTTCTTTTGTATTTCTAATTCTTGGTTCATCGCAAATTATTTCCTTGTTCAACTTACACCTTTGGGCTTGGTCCACTAGATAAGGAATTGAGCCCCCTTCATGTAATTCCAGCTCAGCCTTTTTGTCCTCTTTTCCCAACTAATTGACCTATTAGAGTTGTTTTTCTTTTGTTGCTGTTCTGGAATTTTTCTTGGTCCATTCACAGATTTTATCTCTTCCCTGCCACCATGATTTATTTTTCTGGCCTCTTGATTTGATCCCTGGAACTTCATCTTTACATTTGTTTTCTTCTTCCAGCATGAAATATTGCTCACACTTTCCATGCTGATAACCTTTTCCATGAAACATTGGAAACAGAAACTTGGTGGGTTCTGCCATTCATGCACTGGCCAGACTTGAGACTCGGATTGCTTGATGAAGATAATCCCTCAACAATGCATATTGATAATACTGAATTTTAATCAAATTAATGGGATGGGAATATTGTCCTGATTTTTGGACACAAATTAGATTTGTACAAAAAAATAATGAGAAATTAAAACAATCGTATCTCAACACCCCTCAATCCGGAGCATATAAATCACTTGCTTCAAGCTTGGTACATATAGCAAATTGCTTGTACTCCGAGAGACTTGATGAATATATCGGTCAGCTGATTGTTAGAGTTTATAAATGAAGCAGTGACTTCCCTGGAAGTGATCTTCTCATGGATAGTAACAATCTATATCTGTGTTTAATCCATTCATGAAGACTAGATTAAATGCTGTAAGTCGATCTATTTAGTTGTCAAAAATGAGTTTCATTGGCTCAATTTGCAAAAGCTTGAGCTCACTAAGGAATTTTTAAACCAGATAATTTCACGTATGGTAATGGCCGTAGCTTGATATCTAGCCTTCACACTACATCTAATGACAACACTTTGCTTCTTGCTTTTATAAGAAATAAGATTTCCTCCCATTAGAGTACAATATCCTGAGTTTTTTCCATGTTCACTGGGAGATTTACCCCAATCCACATCTGTGTAAGCAAGATGTGTTATTTCTTTGACCAATTAACCTACTGTCTAATTATTATCACTGACAAAGCAAAGAATGTGTCACCATAAGACCTAGGGTTGACCAGCAGTCCTTGACAGCAGCTGCATGGTGGGATTACTTGCATTTAGATACACATATGCCAACTTGAGACTCAGAGTAATGTGTGAAATATTACCTAATTATGTTCTTATTGTCATAATCTGGATAATGTCAGGGAGACAAACAGAGTAATTACAATACAGATGACACAAAATCTCAACAAGAATACTCATAATGCAACTCTTCACTAGTTTATGAACTGAGCTCACCTTTTTAATCTGCGGAAGAATAATAGACTTCTTAGCCTGGTATTACTTTTTTAGTAGTATATTAATTTAAAATAATTTTTTAGATGCTTCTCTCTGTTGATATTCCTTTCCTTTTGCGCGGTTTTGCCTTGTAATTTTCTCCCTGTATTCTGTATCTTCCTGCAACGTACTTAACAAGCTTCATACAATGACAATATCAGTTTCAATTTGGCTTCATCGAGTTCCTTTCACCCCTGCAAAAGAAAATATCTATATGTATTGAAAATCCTTTTTTTGTCTACACTTTATGATTGTTTAAATATTTTCTGTTTTCTGTGTGTTAGAGTCATCTGCACAGTTCAAGGAAGGGAACCGTGATGTTGTTGATGAATCTAAAATGGAATCACATAAAGTATTTCCTAAGATTGAAAGCACTGCTTCAAGTAAGTTTTCCAAGGTTTTTTCTGATAATGGAGTTGTACCCGAAGCAGAGGGAACACCCCATCTTAGTGCAGGATTCAGGAAAAGGAGACAAAGGTTTTACTTGAAAGTAAGAATTCTTTATTTTCCAGTATCAATTTTGTGGTTCCTTGTTTAATATTTTCTGTTATATTGACTCGTTCCATGCAAGTATGATGTATTTTGTTTGTTGCAGAATGATGAAACTCATACTGGTTCTCATTTAAGTGGTTCCCAGAAAACCAAGGTATGCAATTACTGATTATTAAAGCAATAATGATATATAATTTGGTTCCCAGACCTTTTGTTCCTTTTTAAATTGGGTGTAACCTGAGATACAACTGTTAATTTTGATGGAGAATAGCAACCTTGCTTCTAATATTTGATGGGACTTCTGTCTGGATTGTGATAAATTCCAATTGAAAATATTTGACATGAAAAGGTCAAAATTTTTAGTGACATTATAATGAGAAGGCAATTTGAAAATAAAGTCAAAATTTAAGGTTTGAATGTGTTGTTGCAACCAATTTATGGGTATTTGTATGTGCTGGTTATTTGCATGTGTTACTACGTGGAATCCAGTCCTAGTCCATGAGAAATTGTCTCACTTTATCTTTAGATAATTTGAATATGATAATTTTCAAAACTCATGCATTTATCATAAATTGTTTTCCACCCATTGTGGTAAACATATAAGAAAACTAATTTTAGATGTATGATTTCACAATGACTTCTTTGATCTCTGGCTCTTCCTCTACTATTTCAAAAGCAAACTGAATTTGAGAAAACACATTTAAGTATTTACCTTTTTTCTAGGGATGACAAAGTGGGTTGGGTTTTCGTAATTAAAATAAAAATAAGATACTAATTGAAATGATTACAATTTTTGTATTGTGTTGTTTGAGAATACAAATATAAATAATATTGTAATTTAAATCATTAACACTTACAAATTAAGTTCCAATTATTGATTGTAATTGAGTAATTTAACATGTAAAAGCGTTAATCCTCAATTTATTCAATTGGAGTCATTAATTAATCAAGTAAGGCTTTGAAAATATTTATATCATTAAGTGTAATTTTAATATATATATATATATTCTCTAGCATGGTCTTAAAACATGCATGAAATTGCTTTCCCTAACTCATTATATTTGCTTTAGACATTAAAACTTCTATAAGTGCCTCTTGTTCGATATGTAATAAAAGTAAGCAACTAATAAGTAGGCTTTATATAACTATTATAAGTAGTTGTTTATTAGGATAGAAATGTCTGGGGTCGTCTTCGTATCTCCTACGATATAATATCTTTAGAATCTTCCTATTTATTTTAGCATATTTTTTTTCCTATTTTAGGTATTGATAATTACAAATAGAACAAAGAGTGTAATTGACATGATTGACACCAATAAAATTATTTCTTGTTTCCCTGCATAGTTGAAGCTGGTATCAAAGCTTTCAAACTTGGGATATGAGATGATGACTAAATAACACCTTTTCATGGAAGAATGATTTTATTGCTTGTTATGAATTGAGAGCAGAGTGTTTAATACGTGGGTTTTTAAGTCTAACTCAACCCCACAAAACCGGCTTGTAAGGTGAGGATTGCGCCCACTTATATATTGTGAATTGGCCTTATCTCTAGTCGATGTTGGACTTTCAACACACACCCCCTCACGCCGAAGTATATTCATCTCGTACGTGGGACAAGAAATTAGTGGGTGGTCTTTTAGCGGCCCGAGATAGCAGGTGAAATAGAATGTCCAAGAAAGTTTGCTAGGATAGGCTCTAACATGGATCTGATACCATGTTAGAAGTGGGCTTTAAGCCTAACTCAACCCCACAAAACCGGCTTGTAAGGTTAGGTTTGCACCTCACCTATATACTATGAAATTGCCTTATCTCTAGTCGATGTGAGACTTCCAACACTTCCCCTCACGCCGAGGTATATTCATCTTGTGCGTGGGACAAGAAATTAGTTGGTGGTCCGTTAGCGGCCCGATATTGGGTGGAACAGAATGTCCAAGAAAGTTCGCTAGGATAGGCTTTAACTTGGCTTTGATACCATGTTAGAAAGTGGATTTTTAAGCCTAACTCAACCCCACAAAACCGGCTTGTAAGGTGAGGATTGTGCCCACTTATATATTGTGAATTGGCCTTATCTCTAGTCGATGTGGAACTTCCAACAATACGAAACAAGGTTCTTTCTCCGTATTGAAATATTGTAGAATTTTGACTGAGTTGCCGATCAAACTAGACTTGTACCAAAATTTGATGATTCGTAAGTGAATGTTGCCACACTTGTTGAAGTTGTGGAAAAAGGAAGAATCTCTAAATTATTACGTAGCCTGAACCAAGAGTATGACCCAATTTGGTTACAAATCTTAGAGGAGTATAATTGCCTCCATGGTTATAAGTATTTTTAATTTTAAGGGGATAAGAAACTTGGAGGCTGATATTTTGATAGTGGAAGCTCCATCACAAGCTATGCAATGACAACACGTAAGAGGATCCACAAGAAATCAAACGCTGAAGAGAAGTCTTCTGCAGAAGGCAACTATGAAGAATATTGTTAAACTCCACAATAGATAGTTCTAGAGCGCATGGGAGGCAACAATGAAACCTTACATTGATGGGCAAACTATACTACCTCAGAGCATGAAGAAATAGATCAACCCATTGCTCCACCTTAACCAGATCTTGGTAAGAAGCCTATGAGGAGGAACATGATCGTTTTAGAATAATGATTGATTCGATAAGTAAACCCTATGAATTGTGGAATCTTTTTATGGAAGGTAATAGGTCATTTCAATACTATTAGTCATGTGTCTTAGAATGTTTAGATTCTTGATTTAGGAGCAACAAATCACATGACTCCATTTCCTATGCTCTTCAACTCATGTCAAAACAACTAGAGAACAACTCATTATAGTTCGAATAGTGATATTGGACCCATTGCAAATTGAACCATTTATTGTATTCAAGGATGTTTTATGTCCTACAATTGGTCAATATTCTTATATCTGTACAAAAACGTATGAAAGATTTGAATTGCTTTGTAGCATTTTGTCATGATTTTAGGACTTTGCCATGAGGAAGAGATTTTAATTTAAGGAGCAAAGCAAGTTGTATATGTTGGATCCCAAAGATTTGAATGAACCAAAGGTCATAAGCCAACAAGCAACATTAGAAACATGAGGAAGTTCCCAATCATGGCTTTATTATAAAAGACTTGGGTATCTCTCGTTCAACCTAGTCAAATCCTAAACCCCTCATTTGCTTACCAAAGAATCCTGAATCATTCAAATATAATATTTGTCAATTGTCAAAGCACCACTGTGCATCCTGTTCCATTACTAATAATAAATGTAATACCCATTTTTAATTCACTTATACATGCTTAAGCCTCCGAAATCATAGTTTAGGAGATGTACAAAAGTAATGGTCTTTGTAAGATTCAGGTAATACCAAAGAGATTATACTTTATTCATAAAACACTCCTCTACTAGTAAACACACTATACTCTTGTCTATGTAGATGATAAAGTTGAGAGATTGACTACCCAAAATGAAGAACCTTGGAAAACTTATACTTTCTTGAATAGAGCTTGCTTACTCCAATAAAGAGATTTTTATCTCCCAAAGATAATATTTACTTAATTTCCTAAAAAATATTGGAAAGTTGGGATATTGGAACTACTTAAGATTGAGACTTTAAAAATATGAGTAGTGGACTACTCGACCACTCTCCCTTTCTTCTATTTATAATGAAGCAAGTACATAGAATATGAAAAGACTGCTCTAAGATACTAGGCATGATTAGATACAGCAGTAGATAGTTTCCCACACTCAACATCCTATACATAGGGTTAATGATACAATAGGTAATAATTCTAACACTCCCTCTCAAGCTGGAGCATACAAATTGTATGAACCAAGCTTGGAACAAATGAACTCAATCCGAGGTTCCCTTAATGACTTGGTCAACACATCTGCAAGTTGGTCATTTGACCCAACGAACTCAGTACAAATTTCCTTGGTCATCAATCTTTCTCGAACAAAGTGGCAGTCAATTTCTATGTGTTTAGTTCTCTCATGAAACACTGGATTTGATGTAATGTGGAGAGCAGCCTGGTTGTCACAGTACATCTTCATAGTCTGAATTTCACAGAAGTTAAGCTCTCGAAAAAATTGCTTTACCCATATGAGTTCACACGTGAGAGACACCATTGCCCGATATTCAGCTTCAACGGTGGATCGAGCCACTACATTTTGCTTCTTACTTTTCCAAGAGATAACATTTCCTCCAAGGAGGACACAATATCCTGTAGTAGAGCGTCTGTCAATAAGAGAGCCTGCCCAATCAGCATTACAGTACCCAGAGATTTGAACATTTCCTTTATCTTCATATAGCAAACCTTGTCCTGGAGCCTTCTTGAGGTACCTTAAAATATGGATGATGGCATTCCAATGTCCAAGACATGGGGTCTGCATAAACTGGCTAACAATCCCAACTGCGAAAGATAGATCAGGCCTCGTAATAGTGAGATAAATTAACTTTCCAACAAGCCTCCTATATCTCTGGATCAGAGAATAATTCGCCTTCTTCTATTGTTAACTTCTGATTTGGGTCCATAGGACTCGCTACTGGTCTGCAGTCAATCATACATGTTTCTTGTAATATATCAAGAGCATATTTCCTTTGAGAGATTACAACTCCATCTTTTAACTGAGCTACTTCAATGCCCAAGAAGTATTTGGGGCTTTCGAGATCCTTGGTTTGAAAATGTCTACACAAGTGCTCCTTCAGTTGAGATATTCCAGTAGTATCATTTCTTGTAATAACAATATCATCAACATATACTATTAGGTAGACACATTTCCCAGGAGAGGTATGTTTGTAAAAGATTGAGTGATCTGCCTCACTGCGTCTTAACCCAAATTTCTGAACAATGGAGCTAAATTTTCTAAACCAAGCTCGTGGTGATTGTTTGAGGCAATCTAAAGATCGATGCAATTTGCATACCATACCAGACTCCCCTGAGCAACAAACCCAGGAGGTTGCTCCATGTAAACTTCCTCCTCAAGATCACCATGAAGGAAGGCATTTTTGATATCCAATTGATGAAGCGGCCAGTGACGAATTGCTGCCATTGCAAAGAAG